>Ga0209382_10000737_pt1 | contig 52838 bp, 57 predicted proteins | sample SoiMetdeltSBSDD5_FD_187599 | JGI IMG/M metagenome (GOLD analysis project Ga0209382, IMG submission 187599) | Bulk soil microbial communities from a Populus tree surrounding site in Tennessee, USA - Soil MetaG P. deltoides SBSDD5 (SPAdes) (version 2) | ecosystem: Environmental > Terrestrial >...
GTTCACGCACGGGCAGATGCACTACTCGCTGCTCGGCCGCGACATCGAGCGCGACGTGATTCCGATGATGCATCGCTACGGGCTCGGCCTGACGGTGTGGAGCCCGCTGTCGTCGGGATTCCTGAGCGGCAAGTACACGCGGGCAACGCTCTCCGATCCCGCTAACCGCTTCTCCGGCTTCGACCTGCTGCCCTTCGACAAGGAGCAGGGGTTCCGGCTGGTCGAGCGCTTGCGCAAGATCGCCGCGGAGCACGACGCGAGCGTCGCACAGACGGCGCTGGCATGGCTGCTCGCGAAGCAATCCGTGACCAGCGTGCTGATGGGCGCGAGCAAGCTGAATCAGCTCGACGATAACCTCGGCGCGGCGAACGTCACGCTCACCGCGGCGGAGCTCGCCGAGCTGGATGCGCAGACGGCGCTGTCGCCCGTCTACCCGAATTGGTTCATCGAGCGCGTGGCGGACCAGGACACTGCCAAGGCGATCGTTCGCTAGGAGTCACTCATGTCTACGTCACTTTCAGGAAAGTTCGCAATCGTCACGGGCAGCTCGCGCGGCATCGGTCGCGCGATCGCCGAGCGCCTCGCCGCGGATGGAGCAGCCGTCGTCGTCAACTATGTTCATGGCGAGCAGGCCGCGCAGGAAGTCGTTAACGCCATTCTCGGGCGGGGCGGTCAGGCAGTCGCCATCCGCGCCGACGTCTCACTCCCGGCCGAAGTGCGGCGGCTGTTTGCCGAAGCGCGCAGCGCCTTCGGAGCATTGGACATCGTCGTCGCCAATGCCGGCGTCGCAGTCATCAAGTCGATCGCCGAGAGCACGGAGGAGGAGTTCGACCGCGTATTCGCGGCGAATGCGAAGGGCGTGTTCTTCACGCTGCAGGAGGCGGCGCGTCAGCTGCGCGATGGCGGACGTATCGTCGTCGTGTCCACCGGCGGCACGCGAATGCTGATGACCGGCACGGGGCTGTATCTCGGCAGCAAGGGCGCCGTCGAGCAATTCGTCCGCGTGCTGTCGCGCGAGCTCGGCCCGCGCAACATCACCGTCAATGCGGTCTCGCCCGGATTCACCGACACCGATCTGCTGCCGGAGCGCGATCGTCAGGTCGCGGCGGGCATGTCGCCGTTCGGCCGGATCGGCGAGCCCGCGGAAGTCGCGTCGGTCGCCGCCTTCCTGGCGAGCGCCGACGCGCGTTGGGTGACCGGCCAGAACGTGGGCGCGGGAGGTGGTGTGTTCTGACACACCACCTCCGCTCACGATCCTGACGGCGCGTAGATCTGATCGAACACGCCGCCGTCGGCGAAGTGCAGTTTCTGGGCCGCGGTCCAGCCGCCGAAATCCTTGATCGTCACCAGCTTGATCTGCGGGAACTGCCTGGCGTGCTTCGCCGCCACTTGCTCGTCGATCGGGCGATAGAAGTTCTGCGCAATGATTTCCTGCGCCTCCGGCGAATAGAGATACTTCAGGTATTCGTTCGCGACTTCGCGCGTACCCCGGCGCAGCACGACTTTGTCGACCACTGCGACGGGCGGCTCAGCCAGGATGCTCAGCGACGGCACGACGATCTCTACTTTGTCGGCGCCCAGCTCCTTGATCGACAGGAAAGCTTCGTTTTCCCATGCGAGCAGCACGTCACCGATGCCGCGCTGAACGAACGTCGTCGTCGCGCCGCGCGCGCCGGTGTCCAGCACCGGCACGTTCTTGAACAGCTTGCGTATGTACTCCTTCGCAGTCGCATCGCTGCCGCCGGGCTGTTGCTGCGCCCAGGCCCACGCCGCGAGGTAGTTCCAGCGCGCGCCGCCCGATGTCTTCGGGTTCGGCGTGATCACCGAAACGCCGGATCGCACGAGATCGCCCCAGTCGTGGATGTTCTTCGGATTGCCCTTGCGCACCAGGAACACGATCGTCGACGTGTACGGCGAGCTGTTGTGCGGCAGGCGCGATTGCCAGTTGACGGGCAGGAGCTTGCCGTTGGCTGCGATCGCATCGATGTCGCCTGCGAGCGCGAGTGTCACGACGTCTGCCGGCAGACCATCGATGACGGTGCGCGCTTGCTTGCCGGAGCCGCCATGAGATTGCTTGATCGTCACGGTTTCGCCGGTCTTGCCTTTCCAGTACTTCGCGAAGGCCGCGTTGTACTGCTCGTAGAGCTCACGCGTCGGGTCGTACGACGCATTCAGCAAAGTGACGTCCTTTGCTTGTGCCAGGGGGGCCACGAGCGCCAGCAGCGCGCACGCAGCGACGATTCGGAAGTAGTTGCTCATGATCGTTCCTCCAGAAAGCAATGCGATCAGAACTGCAGGCCGAAGCGCGTGAACAGCGCCCTCTCGTCCGGCCGGTCGGCGCCGCCGACAGCGCCGCCTTCGAAGCTCGTGACGTCGTAGTTGATCGACCACTTATAGTTCTGGTTGAGATACCAGTTGATGCCGACGCCCCAGGCGCTGGCCTTGCTGGCCGAGCTGTCGGGATTGGCGAACGAGTCGGCGCCGCCGACGAACGCGTCGTCGTCGACGTCGAGCTCGTGGTAGCGCGCCACGAATTCCAGCGCGCCCCAGGTGCCGTTCTCCAGCGAGAACACCGAGCCCGGCGTGAAGCCGCGGAAGCTTTCGTCCTCGCCGGTCGCGAACCACGACAGCTGCACCTGCCACGCCTTGTTGTCGAGCGTCGCCGAGCGCACGCCCGCGGTCGCCGTCGTGCGCGTGACATCCTGCGAGACGTTCGCGTATTCGCCGAGCAGGCCGAAACTGCCCACGTAGTAGTAAGCCTGCGGCGACCAGCGCAGCCGCTCGCCGTCTGCGAATGTGCCGTTCACTGCGGGCGTCGCGCCGCTTGCTGCCGTCGTCGCGCGATAGCTGAAGAAGGTCTGCTGGCCCGGCGTGCGATAGCTCGGCAACAGCGTCGTGGCAGTGCTGCCGGTCGAGTCGACGTACGTGCCGCCGATGCCGAAGCCGAGGCCGCGCAAAGCGAAGCTGTCGGAGTTGAGGAACGGCTGGAAGAACACGCGCGCGGCCCAGTCGCCCTTCGTGTCGTTCTCCGCATCCGGCGTCGGCGTGTTACCGTCGCTGCTGCCGCCGTCGCTCACGCCATTGAAGTAGCCGAACGCGTAATTCACGACTCCACCCGCGGCGTCACCGCCGAAAGTCACGCCGAGATCGCGGTTCGGCACCAGGCTCGTCGGCAATCCGCGCTCGATGAAGCGGATGTCGGTCGCGGACTGCAGGCGCTCGAGACCGACCGGCACCTTGAACTTGCCGGCGGTCAGCACGGCCCACGGCTTGAACCGCGCCGCTATGTACGCGTCCTGGACGACCGTCTTGCCCTGGGCGAAGTCGGGCGTGAAGCGGAAATCGTAGATGCCGTTGAGCGTGCCTTCGAGGATCGGCCGCACGCGTCGCAGGAGCCAGGTGTCCGCCGTGGCCGCCGTGACGTCGTCCGGGAAGTATCGGCCGTCGAACTGCAGCACGCCGCGGAGCCGCACGACGTTCGCACCATCCGCCGACTGAATGCGGAAGCCTTGCTGCGGCGATGCGCGCACTACCGGCGTGGCCGACGTCGCAGTCTTCGTGGCCTCGTCCTGCAGTTCCAGTTTGCGTTCGAGCACGCGGATCTTCTGTTCCTGCGCTTCCAGGCGCTCGCGGAGGTCCGACAGATCGTCGGCGGCAGCGCCGCCGGCGGAGGCGAGCAGCAAAGTTGCGGAAATGGCAGTGGCGATCCTCATAAGTCTCCCGGCGGTGGCACTAAGACGTTTGGCCATCGTAGGGAAGAGCCCGTAAACACTCAGTCGAGTGCCGGTGACAAACAGGTCAGCGCGGGTCGCGGCGAGGTTATGAAAGACGCTCGGTAGAATTGACTCGTCGGGGCGGGCCCGGTAATACTCGCCGCCATGTCGTCTTTACGTGTAGTTTCCGGTCAATGGTGGTGGCGCCTCCCATAACAGGAGAGGGCCCGCAACCAGCACGTAACGTAACTTTCGAATCCCAAGACCCATCTCCGAGCGCGAATCCGGAGATGGGTTTTTTTATCGCCTCCCGCCCGGACTTCGCACGACGAGGTCGCTGACGAGGAGCTGCTGCTTGAAACCGCCGTTCGACATTGCCGCCGATCTGGATACGCCGGTATCGGCCTACCTCAAGCTCAAGCCGTTCAAGCCGCGCTTCCTGCTGGAGAGCGTCGAGGGCGGCGAACGGCTCGCGCGCTATTCGTTCATCGGCTTCGGCGAGTGTGCCGAGGTGCGTCTCGACGAGCGCGGGCTCACCATGAACGGGCGGACTCGCGCGGCGCCCGCAAGCCAACAGGAATTGCTGAGCGCGCTGCGCGATGCGCTCGCGCACACGCCGCAGCCGACTCCGAGAATTCCCGGTGTGCCGCTGCCCGGCGGTCTCGTCGGCGCCGCCGGCTACGACCTGGTGCGTTACTTCGAGCGCTTGCCTGCCCGCGCGTGCGTAGTGGAACCGACTCCGGAAGCGCACTATCTCGCGCCGCAATCGCTGCTGGTATTCGATCATCTGACGCGCGGCGTCGCGCTGCTGCACGCAGGAAGCGACAGCGAGCGCAGCTCGTTGCGCAAGCAGGTCGTGCAAGCGCTGCGCGGCGCGATTCCCCACAACGATAAGCGCATTCGCTACTCGCCGGCGGTCGGCAGCCTCAGCGAAGCGGAGTTCATCCAGGGCGTGCATCGCACGAAGGAGTACATCGCCGCGGGCGACGTCTATCAGCTCGTGCTGTCGGTGCGCTTCGCGGGCGAGTGTCAGCTCGAGCCGTTCGAAGCCTATCGCGCGCTGCGCCTGCTGAATCCTTCGCCGTACATGTTTTATTGCGAACTCGGCGACTGCGTCGTCGTCGGCTCCTCGCCCGAAGCGCTGGTCAAGCTCTCGAACGGCCACGCGCAGATGCGTCCGATCGCCGGCACGCGGCCACGCGGGCAGGACAACGCTGAAGACCTGCGGCTGCAGGAGGAGCTGCTCGCCGATCCGAAGGAGAATGCCGAGCACATCATGCTGGTCGACCTCGCGCGCAACGATCTCGGCCGCGTCGCGCGCGCCGGCACCGTGGGCGTGAATCCATACCGGCACATCGAGCGCTACAGCCACGTGATGCACATCGTCAGCGGCGTCAACGGCGAGCTCGCGCCGGCCAAAGATGCATTCGATCTGTTCGCCGCCGCATTTCCGGCCGGCACGCTGGTGGGCGCGCCGAAAGTTCGCGCAATGGAGATCATCGACGAGCTCGAGCCGGTGCGCCGCGGCTTCTACGGCGGCACCGTGGGCTACTTCGGGCACGGTGGCGACATGGACCACGCGATCACGATTCGCACGATGGTGTTTCGCGGCGATACCTACAGCTATCAGGCCGGCGCGGGCCTGGTCGCGGACAGCGTGCCGAAGACCGAATACGCGGAAGTGCTCGCGAAGAGTGCAATCGTGCGTCGGGCGCTGGCGCTCGCCGAGGAGGGCCTGTGAACGCACCTACCGTCGGCTCGCGACTGCTGCTGATCGACAACTACGATTCGTTCACCTACAACCTGGTGCAGGCATTCATGGTCCTTGGCGCGGAGGTGCTCGTACATCGCAACGACCAGATCACGGTCGACGAAGCCCGCGCACTGGCACCGACGCACCTGTGCATCTCGCCCGGACCTGGCACGCCGTACGACGCCGGTGTTTCGATGCAGATGATCGCCGCATTCGCCGGCCAGGTGCCCGTGCTCGGCGTCTGCCTCGGACATCAGTCGCTCGTCGAAGTGTTCGGCGGCAAGGTCGTGCGCGCGGCGCGCCTGATGCACGGCAAGACTTCGCTCGTCCACCATGACGGGCGCGGCATTCTCGCCGGGCTGCCGGAGCCGTTCGAGGCGGGACGCTATCATTCGCTGATCGCGCAGCCGCAAACGCTGCCTGCAGTGCTGGAAGTTTCCGCGCGCACCGACGAGGGTGAGATCATGGCCGTGCGCCATCGCACGCTGGCCGTGGAAGGCGTGCAGTTCCATCCGGAGAGCGTGCTCACGCCCGAGGGGCCTCTGCTGATGGACAACTTCCTGCGCCAACGCCCGGCACGGCGACCGGAGATGAATGTTCCATGAGTGCTCTGCGCGAAGTTCTCGAGCTGCTGCTCGATCGTCGCAACCTGACCGAGGCGCAGGCGTCGGACCTGCTCGTGGCGCTGACGGATCCGACGCTTTCGCCCGCGCTGGGCGGCGCGTTGCTTGCCGGGCTGCGCGCCAAGGGCGTGACAGCCGATGAAGTGCGCGGCTTCGCGAAGACCATGCGCAAGCTCGCGCGTCGGCCGATCCTGCCGGAGGGCGGGCCACTGGTCGATATGGTCGGCACCGGCGGCGACGGCTCCGGCAGCTTCAATCTTTCGACGGGCGCCGCGCTGCTGGTCGCGGCGACTGGCATCCGCGTCGCGAAACATGGCACCAGCTCGGTGTCGAGTCGCAGCGGCAGCGCCGACGTGGTGCGCGCGCTCGGCCTGAACTTGCCGCTCGACGAGAAGGCGGCGGGCGAATGTCTCGCGGCGACCGGCTTTACGTTCTTCTTCGCGCCGCACTACCACCCGGCGATGAAAGCGGTGATGCCGATCCGCCAGGCGCTCGGCGTGCGCACCGTGTTCAACATCCTCGGACCGCTGTCGAATCCCGCCGAGCCGCCGTTTCATCTGATCGGCGCGTATCACGTCGACATCGCGGCGCTGATGGCCGACACGCTCGCCGGCATGCCGATCCAGCGTGCGTTCGTCGTGCACGGCGAGCCGGGCTGGGACGAAGCGACGCCGATCGGACCGTTCACCGTATTCGACGTGCGTCCCGGCGAGGTCGCGCGCATCACGCGCAGCGCGGAGGAGTTCGCGCTGCCTCGCTGCACTGCCGAAGAGCTTCGCGGCGGCGATGCCGCCTACAATGCGCAACACCTGCGCGCGGTGCTCGAAGGTCGCGATCGCGGCGCGCATCGTAGTGCAATCGTCTTGCAGGCAGCGCTCGTGCTGGAGTTGATGGGCAAGGCAGCGTCGTCGCGGGAAGCAGCGAAGATCGCGCAGGACGCGATCGATGCGGGCGCCGGACGCAGAATACTCGAGAGCATTGCAGCTTTCGGCCAAGGGCAAGCGGTCAACGGATAGGAACGGCGGATCGTCAGATGTCAGGACTTCTTACTGAAATGGCACAGTCGAGCCTCGCGAGGCTCGAACAGGCGCGCGCGCGCGAATCCGAGCAGAAGCTGTGGACGCGCGTGTGCGCGGCAGCGAAAGCGCCGCGGTTGAAGCTCTCGCCAGAGGGCTTCGACATCATCGCCGAGTGCAAGCTGGCGTCGCCGTCGGCGGGCGATCTGTCGGCGCATACCACGGACATCGACCGGCGCGTGCAGGCGTACGCGCAGGGAGGAGCCTGTGCCGTGTCCGTGCTCACCGAGCCGACGCGCTTCGGCGGCTCGCTGGCGCACCTCGAGCAGGCTGCGCAGACGCTCGCGCCGCTCGGCGTGCCCGCCATGCGCAAGGATTTTCTGGTCGATCCCTACCAGGTCATGGAAGCGCGCGCCGCGGGCGCCGGCGGCGTGCTGGTGATCGTGCGCATGCTCGATCGCAGCCGCATCACCGCTCTGCTCGATTGCGCCGCCATGCTGAAGATGTTCGTGCTGATCGAGGCGTTCGACGCGGCCGATCTGCAGGTCGCGCAGGGAGTGCTTGCCGCGCGCAAGGCGCATGACGAGCAGATGCTCGTCGGAGTCAACTGCCGCGACCTCGATACCTTGAGCGTCGACCTGTCGCGCCTCAGCACGCTGGCCAGCCACCTGCCGCCGGATTTCGCGTCGGTCGCGGAGAGCGGCGTCGGCTCGCTCGAGGACGTCAAGACGGTCGTCGACGTCGGTTACGAAGTAGCGCTGGTCGGTACGACGCTGATGAACTCCGGCGATCCTGCGAAAGTACTGGGCGAGATGCTGGCGGCCGGTCGCGAGCGTGCGATGGCAGTGCGTACGCGCAAGCTGCGTATCGTCAGCGGTACTGCGATGGACGACGAGTAACGAAGTGACGATCTGGGTGAAGATCTGCGGCCTGACCACGCGTGATGCGATCGAGGCGGCGGTTGCAGCGGGAGCCGACGCGGTCGGCTTCGTGTTCGCACCGTCGACGCGGCGGGTGAGCGTGACGCTCGCTACGCAACTCGCACAGGGCGTGCCGCGAAGGATTCCGCGGATCGCGGTGATGTTGCATCCGACGCAGAGTCAGGTGGACGAGGTGTGGTCGGGGTTCAGGCCCGATGTGTTGCAGACGGATGTGGAGGATCTGGGGACGTTGCGGGTGCCGATGGGGCTGGCGGTGATGCCGGTGATCAGAAGCGGAGTCGAGCTACAGCCTGACCTACACCAGAACCTCACGTCGAATGCGCATTCGCGCGTGCTGTTTGAGGGGCCGGTGAGTGGGGTAGGGAGTACGAGCGATTGGCACAGTGCGGCGCAGTTGGCGCGCACGACGCAGCTCGTGCTCGCCGGCGGCTTGAACGCAAACAATGTAGCGGACGCGATCGCTGCGGTTCGTCCGTTCGGCGTCGACGTCAGCAGCGGCGTCGAAGCGTCGCCAGGGATCAAGGATCCCGCGAGAATTCATGAATTCGTGCGCTGCGCGCGCGCGGTGAGCGAACGGAGCAGTTTGAGATGAGAAGCGCGATTGCGATCGATCCCCAGGCGTCCCTGGCTCGCATGCTCAAGGGCGAATATCCCGACGCGCGCGGCCGCTTCGGGCCCTTCGGCGGCCGCTACGTGCCCGAGACGTTGGTGCCGGCGCTCGACCGTTTGCAGGCGGGTGTCGATCGTCACCTGCGCGACCGCGCTTTTCTCGACGAGTTTCACGCCGAGTTGCGCAGCTGGGTCGGCCGGCCGACGCCGCTGACGCACGCACGCACGCTGTCGCAGCGCTGGGGCGCGGAAATCTGGCTGAAACGCGAAGACCTCGCGCACACCGGTGCGCACAAGATCAACAACTCCGTCGGGCAGGTGCTGCTCGCGAAGAAGCTCGGCGCAAAGCGCGTAATCGCCGAGACCGGTGCGGGTCAGCACGGCGTCGCATCGGCGGCGGCGTGCGCGCGTCTTGGTATGCCCTGCACAGTGTACATGGGCTCGGTCGACATGGAGCGCCAGGCGCCGAATGTCGGACGCATGAAATTGCTCGGCGCCACGGTCGTGCCGGTCACGAGCGGCGATCAAACGCTGCGCGCCGCGGTGGACGAAGCGCTGCGCGATTGGGTTTCCGATCCGAACGGCACGTACTATTGCCTCGGCTCGGCGATCGGTCCGCATCCTTATCCGTATCTCGTGCGCGAGCTGCAGGCAGTGATCGGCCGTGAAGCTCGCGAACAGATGCTGGCGCAGAATGACGCGCTGCCGGACATCGTGATCGCCTGCGTCGGCGGCGGCTCCAACGCGATCGGCCTGTTCCATCCGTTCATCGGCGATCGCGACGTGCGCATGCTCGGATTGGAAGCGGGCGGCAAAGGCTCGGGGCTCGGCGAGAACGCCGCGTCGCTCGCGTACGGCACGCCCGGCGTGTTGCAGGGAAGTTATTCGCTGCTGTTGCAGGACGAGCACGGGCAGATCCAGGAAACGCATTCCGTCTCGGCCGGTCTCGACTATCCGGGGGTCGGTCCCGAGCACGCGCTGTTGATGAGCATCGGTCGCGTGAAATACGAAGCGGTCGATGACGACGCGGCACTCGCCGCATTGGCAGAGTGCTGCGCGGCCGAGGGAATCCTGCCCGCGATCGAATCTGCGCACGCACTCGCCGGCGCGAAGCGCTACGCCGCAGACCATCGCGGCGCGAGGATCCTCATCGGCTTGTCCGGTCGCGGCGACAAGGACATGCCGACGCTGCAGCGGACACTGCTGAAGGATGCGCAGTGATGACTACGGGCGCAGCGATCAGCGAAGCGATTCGCAAGGCGAAGTCTGCTGGACGTCCTGCGCTCGTCGGCTGGGTCACTGCGGGCTTTCCGCGTCGCGAGACCTTCCTGCAGCAGCTGGCAGCCATTGCTGAGGCGTCGGACGTGGTCGAGATCGGTGTGCCTTTCACAGATCCGATGGCCGACGGCACGACGATCCAGCGAGCGAGCCGCACAGCTCTCGCGCAAGGTGTCTCGCTGCGCTGGATCATTTCCGAGCTTTCCAGGCTGCGCCCCGCGCCCCGCGCTCCATTGGTCCTCATGAGCTATCTGAATCCACTGCTCGCTTACGGGCTGGATCGGTTGCCCGACGACGCGGCACGCGCGGGCGTTGCCGGTTTCATCGTTCCCGATCTGCCGTTCGAGGAATGCGCAGAGCTTCGCGACGCGCTCGCTGCGCGGGATCTCGCGCTCGTGCAGTTGGTCACGCCTGTCACTCCGACGGAACGTATCCAGATGCTCTGCGCGGCGAGCAGCGGCTTCATCTACGCGGTCACCATGACCGGCACGACGGGCAAGAATGCAGCGGTGTCGCCAGAAGCGCTGGAGTACTTCGCGCGCGTCAGGAGTCTTTCACCGCTGCCCGTGTGCGCAGGCTTCGGGATTCGCAGCCGCGAGCAAGTGGCGCGACTGTCCGCGCACGTCGACGGCATCGTCGTCGCTTCGGCGCTCATAGAGGAACAGGAGCGTGGCGGTGATCCCGCGGAGTTTCTGCGCAGTCTGCTGTAGTGCGCGCATAGCCCCACTCCACCAATCTTTGACCGATCGTTCCCGACACCTCGCAGGAACAATGTAGTCGCTTGGCTTCTTGTGCAGGTACCCCTGCATGGATACGGTGACTCATGATGGCCATGAGGTGGTCACTCGGCGAATTGTTCGGGCTGAAGAAACAGCCGCCCGCCAAGCCGCGTCCGCTGGAATCGAAGTTCCATGCGGTGTCGATCATTCCAGGCGAGAGCGCCTGCGCCGCTGCATATCGCTTTACCGGACAGCGCTTTCTGTCTGCGCACGCGCCGCGTCTGCCGCTCCCCACGTGCGACGCGGACCGTTGCGCCTGCCACTACAAGCATCACAAGGACCGGCGCGCCGGGCCGCGACGTCGCGAAGAAGTCGGCATGATGGTGGCTCCTTACTCGGGCTCCGAGCGGCGTCGCTCGCGCGGCCGTCGCGCCGAAGACAGGTACTGAACCGAGCGGCGTAGGAAATATTCCGGCACCATAGGATTCAGGCTACAGGCAGCCAACGTGTAGGTCAGGCTTTAGCCTCACGGTCTTGGGAGCACAACAATGAACGTCGCGGGGAAAGTCGTCGCAGTCACTGGCGGCGCGCGAGGGATTGGCCGCGCGCTTGCCCGCCGCTTCGCGCACGAAGGCGCTCGTCACGTTGCCGTCGCCGATCTCGATGAGGCTGGCGTGCGTGCCGTCGCCACTGAACTGCGCGGCTCGGCGATGCGCGTCGACGTGAGCCATGAAGCCGACGTCGCAACCTTCATCGATACAACCGAGCGCACGCACGGTCCGATCGACCTGTTCTGCTCGAACGCCGGCATCGGCGTCGGCCGCGGTCTCGATACGCCCGACGAGGTCTGGCAGAAAATCTGGGAAGTGAATGTGATGGCGCACGTGTACGCCGCGCGTCATCTCGTTCCGCGCATGATCGCGCGTGGCGGCGGCTATCTGCTCAACACAGCATCTGCCGCGGGATTGCTATCGCAGATCGGGAGCGCGACCTACGCGGTGACGAAGCATGCAGCCGTGTCGCTCGCCGAGTGGATTGCGATCACGCACGGTCATCAGGGCATCAAAGTATCGGTGCTGTGCCCGCAGGCGGTGCGCACCGACATGATCGCCGGCAACGAAGACGACGTCGCGAGCGTGGACGGGATCATGGAGCCGGAGCAGGTTGCGGACGCGGTGATCGCGGGGCTCGCGGCGGAGAAGTTCCTGATTCTGCCGCACGCCGCAGTGGGGCAGTACCTGCAGCGCAAGGCGGCGGATCGGGATCGATGGATCGCGGGGATGAACCGGTTGCGGCAGAGGTACGAAGAGTCGGGCTGAAGCCGGACAATTCCGGCGTCGCCAGCTAGCCTGCTATTGGCGCGTACCTGATCAGAATCGCGCCGTGCGCAAAGCTGTCTGCGCTGATGAGTCGAAGGTCGGTACGCCCCGTCAATTTTTCGAACAGGCGCTGCCCCTCATTCACGATGACCGGATGAATGAGTAACCGATACTCGTCGACGAGCCCGGCATTCGTGAGAGATTGCACGAGTGTCGGGCTGCCAAACGTAATGATTTCGCCACCATCGCTCACCTTCAGCTCTTTGATCTGCTGTTCAACCCTCGGACCGGACAGCCTGGTCGGCGGTTCGAACTCTCCCCACTCCAGAGCCAGGGACTGGTTGCGGGTGACGACAATCTTTGGCGTCGCGTTGATCTTGTCTGCCATCCGCAAGATGACATCGGATACCTGACGCCATTCCCTGGCCTTCGGCCACTTGCGCACCAGGTCTTCGTAGGTGGCGCGCCCCAACAGGATGGTGTCGACCGCGGCCAGCGACTTCAAGAACGATTGGAGCGAATCTTCGATGCCGGCCTGCGCCCATGCCATGAAGTTGGTCTCGTCAGACGCCGGCCCGGTGACGATGTCGTTTGCCGTGCTGTGAATCGAAACGATGAGCTTGCGCATGGCTGGTCTGTGCCCTTCGGAACCGCAACAGTCAGGTAGCGAGCATCGAGAAACCGGCGGCTCGGTAGAAGCTCCAGTTCGTGCGCAATTGACCAGTCCAATGCGGGATCGATAGCATCTGCCATGGCTTTCCACGTGAGCCTGGTCGGCCGCAAGAATCTGAGCCGGGAAATTTATCGCCAGATTCGCCAGGCGATCCTCGACGGCCGGCTGAGTCCCGGCGATCAGTTGTCTCCCACGCGCGAGCTTGCGCAGTACCTGGCAGTGTCACGCATGACGGTGACGGTGGCGTACGAGCGGCTTGCCGGCGAAGGATTCACGAGGTCCCGTCGCGGAGCAGGAACGTTTGTCAGCGACAGCATCGCGCGCTCTGCGCGACCAACGAGAAAGGACGATGGCGCGCTCCGCCCCCGCGCCGTCTGGTCGACAGTCAATTTGGCGACTGTATTCAGCCAGCCAGCACGCTACGATTTTCGCGCGGGGGTACCGGACGCGTCACTGTTCCCACACCGCTCCTGGCAGCGGTGTGTGACCTCGGCGCTGCGCTCGAGCGACAGGAAGACAGGCTTATACGAGCATCCCGCGGGGCGCGAGGATCTCAGGGAGGCGATTGCCCGGCACATCGCAATCTCCCGTGGTGTGGACGCTTCCGTGGAGGACGTCATGATCACCAACGGAACCCAACAGGCGCTCGACATCATCGCGCGAGTCCTGCTTGCCCCGGGGGAGCGGATTGCCGTCGAGGATCCTGGTTACGACCCGCCGCGACGGTTGTTCAGATCGCTCGGGCTGCGCGTGACCGGCGTGGCGGTCGATCGTGAGGGTTTGATCGTCGACAAGCTGCCGACTGGCGTGCGCGCTGTCTACGTTACCCCGTCGCACCAATATCCGCTCGGCTCGACCATGACGTTGCCGCGCCGTCAGGCCCTGCTCGACTGGGCGCGCAGGAGTCATGCGGCAATCATCGAGGACGACTATGACAGCGAATTCCGTTTCGGCGGACGCCCGCTCGAGCCGCTCCAGACACTCGATAACGCGGGCCGGGTCATTTATGTCGGCTCCTTCTCGAAGACCATGTTGCCCACCCTGCGCGTCGGTTTCCTCGTCGCGCCTCAGCCGTTGCGCGAAGCGCTCCAGAAAGCGAGATTCGTGAGCGACTGGCACACCGCGACGGTGGTGCAGGCGGCACTGGCTCGCTTTATCGAAGAGGGCGAGTTCGCGCGCCACATTCGCAGGGCAAGTGCGGTCTACCGCGAGCGGCACGCGCTGGTGACCAGGACCATCGCGCACGACCTGGCGGGTCGACTCGAGCTGATCCCGTCGCAGACCGGCCTTCATGTGGCCGCCCTGGGGTGCGGAGCCTCAGTCGAGCAAGTGGCTGCGGTCGCCATGAGGGCGGCCAATCTCGGCGTCGCAGTTCAAGTGTTGTCGCGCCTCGCGCTGGGAAAGCCGCTGGCCGGATTCATGCTCGGCTACGGCGCGATCGCGACCGGGCAGATCAAGGAGGGGTTACGCAAGCTGCAATCATGTTTCAAAGCTTGAATCAGCCGCGAAGCGCGACGCCGGGCTCAGGTATGGCGGAATCGCAGCGAATTGGCTCTTCTCCCGGGGAGCTGTCCCGCTCACAGTCATGCTCGATTTCGATCGCTGGCCGTGACTCGTGAGCTCGGCGGAGGCTATTCATGCAGAACTCGACAAGCCGCAGGTCGGTGCTGGGCGCCGGCGCGCTCGCTGCCTTTGGAACTCTCGGTGCCACGTCGCTTGCCAGCGCTCAGCCCGATCGCAACTCAAGTGTCAAAGGACGAGGGGAAAACATGTCCACAGCTGCGCAGACCGCGCGAGTGCCCGAGGGAATTCATGACCCGCTGACGCCGCAGAACAGCCTGCTGTTCTACGTCGATCTGCAACCCCAGTATGTGTTCTCGGTTCATACGATCAATGCCGGCATGCTGATCAACAATGCTGTCGGGCTCGCCAAGGCGGCGAAGCTTTTCAACGTCCCCACGATCTTCGCGACCATCTCTTCGCAGGCCTTTGCCGGGCCGATGTTCGCCAAGGTTCAGGAGGCGCGGCCCGATGTCACGCCCATTGATCGAACGACGATCAATGCTCTGAGTGATCCGCGCGTCGAAAAAGCGATCACGGCGGCAGGTCGGCCCAAGATACTGATCGGAGGGCTCTGGACCGACAGCTGCGTAGTGCTGCCCGCGTTGACCCTGCTCAAGCGCGGCTTTCAGGTCTACGTCGTGGCCGACGTGGCCGGCGACGTCGATACGGAATCGCACGAGCGAGGCATGCAACGCATGATCCAGGCCGGCGCCGTACCGGTTACGTGGCTGCCTGTCGTACTCGAGTGGCAGCAGGATTGGGCGAACAGCGCGACTGCCGGCGAGTTGGGGAAAATCGCGCAAGAGCACGGCGGAGCGTGGGGGCAAGGTGTCTACTACGCGACCCAGATGGGAGTTGGCCACAAGTAGCGCCGATGATCAGCACCGTCGTGATGGGCTTCGCTGCGGCACTTGCGAGTCTTGTCCTGACTTGGTCTGCCGCCGCCGTCCGCTGGTGGCTGCTCGCGGGCCGGGCGGCGCACACCGCTATGCGCGTCTGGTCCGCGTTCGATTTAATTCCAAAGGCGCTGGCCTTCGAGAAGGCGGACCGGGATGACGAGCCAGATGCCGGCAACAGACTGTAGCGTCAGCGGCGTTGGAACGCGTATCCCGTGAAGTTCAGCCCGAGGCTTCCGGCGTATACGCGAACAGCCGGCTCTGCGTGCGCAGCATGTCCGCTTCCGTGAGCGCCGGTTTCTCGGCGCGCAATCGCTTGATCAGCGCGACGAACGCATCCGCCGGCACCGCCGGGCTGCAATAGAACCCCTGGTACTGGTCGCATCCCAGCTCGCGCAGATGTTCGAGCTGCTCGAGCGTTTCGACGCCTTCCGCGACGACGCCGAGCCGCAGGCTGTGCGCGAGCGAAATGATCGCCTTCACGATCGCGACGTCGTCGGGATTCGACAGCAGCTCGCGCACGAAGCTGCGATCGATCTTCAGCTTGTCGAGCGGCAGGCGCCACAGGTAGCTGAGACTGGAGTAGCCGGTGCCGAAATCGTCGATCGAGATGTGCACGCCCATCGTGCTCAGCAGCTGCAGCGTCGCAGCGCTCGCTGCCGCGTCGTGCATGATCGAGCTTTCCGTCAGCTCGAGCTCGAGGTAGCCGGGCTGCAGGTGCGCGTCTTCGAGCGCGGAGCAGACCACTGCCGTCAGGTCGCCGTGACGGAACTGCTTCGCCGACAGGTTCACCGAGACGCGCAGCGGCGGCAGGCCGGAGTCGAGCCAGGTGCGCATCTGCGCGCAGGCCTGGCGCATCACCCACTCGCCGATCGACAGGATCAGGCCCGATTCCTCGGCGATCGGAATGAACACGTTCGGCGGCACGAAGCCTCGTTGCGGATGACGCCAGCGCAGCAGTGCTTCGGCACTGCGCACGCGGCCGCTCGCGATGTCGACCTTCGGCTGATAGTGCAGCTCGAGCTGACCGTCGCGAATCGCGTGGCGCAGATCGGCTTCGAGCGCGAGGCGCTCTTCCTCGGAGCGGCTCATCTCCTCGCAATAGAATCGGAACGTACCGCGCGAAATGCTGCGCGCGGCGCGCATCGCGGTCTCGGCCCGCCGCAGCAGCAGATCGAACGTGGCGCCGTCCGCGGGGAACATGCTGATGCCGGCGCTCAGCGCGACTTCGATGTCGTGACCTTCGATGGAGAACGGCTCGCGCAGCGCCGCGAAAATCGTCTCGACCGTGACTTCGGCGGGGATGGTGCCGGTGCCGACGCGCGCGAGCACCACGAACTCATCGCCCGCGAGCCTTCCGAGCACATCGCCGCGGGCGAGCAGGACACCCAGCCGCTGGGCCAGCAGGCGCAGCAGCTCGTCGCCGACTTCGTGGCCGAGCGAGTCGTTGATGGATTTGAAGCGGCTGACGTTGAGCACCGTGACGGCGAACGATGCGCTGGTGCCGCGTGCCTCGGCGATAGCCTGTTCGGCGGTCGCCACGATCGCGACGCGCGTCGGCAGGCCCGTCAGAGCGTCATGGCGGTTCTGCGGTCCGTGGGCGGGAAGAGCTTGCCGCGACTGCAGGCGCCGCAACCGGAGCGCGAGCCACGCCGCAATGGCCGCAGCGCCAACGGCAATGAGGCTCGAAGCCGCCACCAACAAGTAAGAAGCTTCCATTCGACAAAATAACCCGTGACGCGGTCGTGCTGCGTAAGTCGGGTATCGGGCGCCTGTCGAACACCTTGAGGCGGCGTGCGTCGGGAAACGTCAAGACGGGCCGGAGTGTGACCGGCCTCTCAGTCCCCTAGAATCCAGCTCATGAAATCCCTGTGTGTCTTTTGCGGGTCCAGCCCCGGCAACCGGCCCGCGTATGCCGCGCTCGCGGCGGCGGCCGGCGCGCTGATCGCCCGGCGCGGGCTCACGCTGGTTTACGGCGGCGGGCGGGTCGGCCTGATGGGCGCGATGGCCGATGCGGCATTGGCGGCGGGCGGACGCGTAGTGGGCGTCATCCCGCAGATGCTGATCGACCGCGAAGTCGGCCACGCGGGGCTGTCGCAGCTGCACGTCGTGCGCACGATGTCGGAGCGCAAGCTCCTGATGGGCGACCTCGCCGACGCGTTCCTGGCGCTGCCCGGCGGCATCGGCACGATGGACGAGTTGTTCGAGGCGTGGACCTGGACGCAGCTCGGCTTGCATCGCAAGCCGTGCGCGCTGCTCAACCAGGATTCTTATTACGACGCGCTGCTGAGCTTTCTCGATCGCGCGGTGGAACAGGGATTCCTGCAGCAGCGTTACCGGCGGGCGCTGCTCGTTGCCACCGATCTCGAGACGGCCCTGCATCGGCTGGCCGCCGCGGCAACTTGATACTATCGGCGCCCATGGAATTGATCAGCTGGTTCATCGACATCGTCCTGCACCTCGACAAGCATCTCACCGAGCTGGTCGCCGACTATCACCTCTGGGTCTACGCGATCCTGTTCCTGATCGTTTTCTGTGAGACGGGCCTGGTCGTCACGCCGTTCCTGCCCGGCGATTCGCTGCTGTTTGCTGTCGGCGCGCTCGCCGCGGTGGACGAGACCGGTACGCTGAACGCGACCTGGGTGTGGATCCTGCTGACGTTCGCCGCCGTGCTCGGCAACGAAGTGAATTTCCGCGTCGGGCGCGCGATCGGGCCGCGCGCGTTCAGCGGCGGGCTGCGCTGGCTGAAGCAGGATTATCTGATCCGCACGCAGCAGTTCTACGACAGGCACGGCGGCAAGACCATCATCCTGTCGCGCTTCATCCCGATCATCCGGACCTTCGCGCCGTTCGTCGCCGGCGTCGGACAGATGCGCCGCCGGCGCTTCGCGGCCTACAACGTCGCCGGCGGTTTCGCCTGGGTCACGGCGTTCACGTGGGGCGGCTACCTGTTCGGCAACGTGCCGCTGGTGAAAGAGAACTTCGGGCTCGTGACGATCGGCATCGTGGTGGTGTCGGTGCTGCCGGTGGTGTGGGGATTGTTGAGCAAGCCGAAGAGTCAGGCTGAAGCCTGACCTACGAATCTATCTGCGTAGCGAGAGCAGGCCGACGATGCTGCCGGCGAGCAGCGCGTAACCTGGCCACAGCGGCGGCGTCGCCAGTGCGAGCCACAGGATGCCGCCGAGCGCGCAGGTTGCTGTCAGCAAGGTGAGGTCGCGCCGCCGGCCGTCGCGCTGAATCTGCAGGCGGAGCTTTTCGAGATCCTGAGTGGTCACCGGCAAGCTGAAGCGCCCGTCGCGAGCGCGCTGAATCGCGTTCTCGACCAGCGGCGGCACCTGTCGCAGCGCCTGCACCATGTCCGGGAGATGTGTGCGAACGTCCTTCGCGATCGCACGCAGGTTCCAGCGCTCGCTGACCCATTGACGCAGCAGCGGCTGCGCCGTCTTCCACAGATCGAGGTCGGGATAGAGCTGGCGGCCGACGCCCTCGATCTGCAGCAGCGTTTTCTGGATCAGCATCAGCTGCGGCTGCATCTGCGCGTCGAAGCGTTGCGCCGCTTCGAACAGACTGATCAGCACCTGGCCGAACGAGATCTCGCGCAACGGCTTGTTGGCGATCGGCTCGCACACGGTGCGCACCGCGGACTCCAGCTCGTCGACGCGCACGTGCGAGGGGATCCAGCCCGAGTCGAGGTGCAGCTGCGCGATGCGCCGGTAGTCGCGCTCGAAGAACGCCAGGAAATTCTCCGCCAGGTAGTGCTGGTCGCGCGGATCGAGCGTGCCGACGATGCCGAAGTCGACGGCGGCATAACGCGGATACTGCGGATCGTCGAGCAGCACGAAGATGTTGCCCGGATGCATGTCGGCGTGGAAGAAATTGTGGCGGAATGCCTGCGTGAAGAAGATCTCGACGCCGTTCTCCGCGAGGCGCTGGATGTTCGCACCGCGCCGCTGCAGCTCGGCCATGTCGGAGATCAGCACGCCGTGCACGCGCTCCATCACCATCACGTTGCGACGGCAGTGGTCCCAGTAGACTTCCGGCACGTACAGCAACCGCGAGCCTTCGAAGTTGCGCCGCAGCTGCGCCGCGTTGGCCGCTTCGCGCATCAGATCGAGCTCGTCGAGAATCGTTTTCTGGTATTCGCGCACCAGCTCGACGGGCCGCAGCCGGTGCGCATCGCTCCAGTAGCGGTTCGCAAGATTCGCCAGTGCGTACAGCACTTCGAGATCGCGCTCGATCAGCGCGCGAATACCCGGCCGCACGATCTTGACGACGACTTCCTGTCCGTTCGGCAGCTTCGCGGGGTGCACTTGCGCGATCGTTGCCGCGGCAAGCGGCTGCTCCTCGAAGGTCGAGAACATCTCGCCGAGCGGCCGCTCGTAGGCAAGCTCGGCGATGCGTCGTGCCTCGGCGCCAGGGAACGGCGGTACGCGGTCCTGCAGCTTCTCCAGCTCGTCGGCGATGTCACGCGGCAGCAGGTCGCGGCGCGTCGACAGCATCTGGCCGAACTTCATGAAGATCGGGCCGAGCTCTTCCAGCGCGAGCCGCAGGCGTTCACCGCGCGCGGCATCGCTCGCGCGCCGGAACCACGTGGCCGGCGAGAGATAGAACGCGAAGCGCAGCGGACGGAACAGGTGCGTCGCGCGGATGATGCCGTCCAGCCGGTGCCGGACGAGCACACGCTGGATCTGCAGCAGGCGCGACAGGACGCGCGGCCTCATGCCTGCCTTTTTTCGAGCAGCTTCAGGCGCGCTTCGAAGCGGTCGACGTCGTCGCGCAGCCGATCGACGCCGTGCACGAATTCCTCGGCTTCGGTGCGGTTCGGCACGTCGCGGCCCTCTTCCTGCAGGTACTCGGCGACGTTCTGCATCATCGTCTCTCTGGCGCGGCGCGCGAAGCCGAGAGCTGTGCGCGCGGCGCTGCCGATCTGATGAGCGGCGACGTCACCGACGACGCGCGAGAGCTCCTCTTCCAGGTCGGGCTGCGCGGCCTTGAGCAGCTCACTGAACGTCTGCGCGACTTCGGCATCGCCTTCGATGTGCACCGCGCCACCGCGCAACGCGGCTTCCGGCGCCGGGCCTGCGAGCCGCAGCAGCGACAGCGGACTGCCCGACAATGTCGCATCGGGCGTGCCCTCGTGATCGGTATGCAGCGTCATGCGCTCGCCGTGCGACTTGAAATACACACTGAGCGGCACGCCTTCGACGTGCAACGCGAGGACTTTTGCATCCAGTCGCTTGCACAGCGCGCGCGCCGCCGAAGACGCAGCGAGGTTGCGATTCAACAGCGATTCGAGCGCCGCGAGCCTCACAACCGATAGCCCCGGTGCAGCGCGACGATGCCACCACTCAGGTTGTGATAGCGGCAATTCTCCAGCCCGGCTTCCTGCATCATGGCGAGCAGTGTCGCCTGGTCGGGGAAGCGGCGAATCGATTCGGCGAGATAGCGATAGCTCGCCTCGTCCTTCGCCACGACCTTGCCGAGCCACGGCAGGATCGAGAACGAATACGCGTCGTAGATCGGCTTCAGTCCGGGAACGACCGGCTTCGAGAACTCGAGGACCAGCAGCTGGCCGCCCGGCTTCAGGACGCGCGACATCGAGCGCAGGGCCGCCGCCTTGTCGGTGACGTTGCGCAGACCGAAGCCGATCGTCACGCAGTCGAAGCTGTTATCCGGAAACGGCAGGCGTTCGGCGTTGCCGAGCGAGTAACGGACGTTGCCGACCAGCCCGCGATCGGTCAGCCCATCGCGACCGACGGCGAGCATCGCCGCGTTGATGTCGCTCAGGATGACGAGGCCGCCGGGGCCGACCTGCCGCGCCATGCCCGCCGCGAGGTCGCCGGTGCCTCCGGCCACATCGAGCGCACGCTGGCCGGGACGCAGGCCGGTTTGCGACAGCGTGAATTGCTTCCACAGCCGGTGTGCACCCGCCGACATCAGGTCGTTCATCAGGTCGTAGTTGCCGGCGACGGAGTCGAACACAGCGCGCACGCGCGCGGCCTTCTCGGCCGTCGGGACCTGCTGGTAGCCGAAATCGGTGGTGGGGTCGCTCATGACGGAGCGGGATTCTAACCCACAGTCGGATACGGGATGCCGAGCTCCTGCAGGCGCGCCAGGTACTGCCGCCACTTCTCTTCACGGTCGCGGCCCAGCTCGTACAGGTATGCCCACGTGTACAAGCCGGTGTCGTGCCCGTCGTCGAACACGATGCGCACGGCATAGTTGCCGACCGGCTCGACGCTGCGGACGCCGACTGCGTGCTTGCCCAGCTGCAGCGTTTCCTGCCCGGGGCCATGGCCGCGCACTTCCGCCGATGGCGAATAGACGCGCAGGTACTCGAACGGCAGCTCGAAGCTCGACCCGTCGTCGAAGCTCACGGCCAGCAGCCGCGAGCGGGTACGGGCTCTGATCGAGGTCGGATGCGGCATCAGAGGATGTACCGCGTGAGGTCCTCGTCCTTCACCAGCTCGCCGAGATGCTCCTCGACGTATTTCGCATCGACCGTGACGCTCATGCCGTTGCGGTCCGCCGCTTCGTACGACAGCACTTCGAGCAGGCGTTCCAGCACCGTATGCAGGCGTCGCGCGCCGATGTTCTCGGTGCGCTCGTTCACCTGGTGCGCGACTTCGGCGATGCGCCGCACGCCGCTCTCGGCAAACTGCAGGCGCACGCCTTCGGTTTCGAGCAGCGCCCGATACTGCGTGCACAGCGACGCGTCCGGCTCCGTGAGGATGCGGATGAAGTCCTCGACCTTCAGTGCGTCGAGCTCGACGCGGATCGGAAAGCGGCCCTGCAGCTCGGGAATCAGGTCCGAGGGCTTCGACATGTGGAACGCGCCCGAGGCGATGAACAGGATGTGGTCCGTCTTCACCATGCCGTACTTCGTGCTCACGGTGCTGCCTTCGACCAGCGGCAGCAAGTCGCGCTGCACGCCTTCGCGCGATACATCGGCGCCGTGCGTTTCCTGGCGGCGTGCGATCTTGTCGATCTCGTCGATGAACACGATGCCGTTCTGCTCGGCATTCACCAGCGCGCGCAGCTTCAGCTCCTCCTCGTTGATCATCTTCGCGGCTTCTTCGTCGGTCAGCAGCTTGAACGCCTCGCTCACCTTGACCTTGCGCGTCTTGGTACGCGTGCCGCCGAGGTTGGAGAACATGCTCTGCAGCTGCTGCGTCAGGTCCTCCATGCCGGCGGGCGCCATGATCTCCACGCCCATCGGCAGCGCGCGCACCTCGATCTCGATCTCGCGATCGTCGAGCTGGCCTTCGCGCAGCATCTTGCGGAATTTCTGCCGCGTCTCCGCATCGCGCGGCACCGACTGCGACTCCTCGACGAAGCCGAGCGACTTCGGCCGCGGTAGCAGGACGTCGAGCACGCGCTCCTCGGCCGCGTCCATCGCACGATGCCGCACCTTCTCCACTTCCTCTTCGCGCGTCATCTTCACCGCGACGTCCATCAGGTCCTTGACGATCGAGTCGACCTCGCGGCCGACGTAGCCGACCTCGGTGAACTTCGTCGCCTCGACCTTGATGAACGGCGCGCGCGCGAGCCGCGCCAGGCGCCGCGCGATCTCGGTCTTGCCGACGCCGGTCGGGCCGATCATCAGGATGTTCTTCGGCGTGATCTCAGCGCGCAGGCTCTCGGTCACCTGCATGCGCCGCCAGCGGTTGCGCAAAGCAATCGCGACGGCGCGCTTCGCGGCGCTCTGCCCGACGATGTGCTTGTCGAGCTCCTGGACGATTTCCCGGGGAGTCATGGACATAAGAAGAATGTCGGACTGAAGTCCGACCTGCAGGATCGCTGCAGGTCGGGCTTTAGCCCGACGTCAGTTCCTCAATCGTGAGGTTGCGGTTGGTGTAAATGCAAATGTCGGCAGCAATGTTCAGCGCCTTCTCCACGATCGCGCGGGCGTCGAGCTCCGTATTCTGCGCCAGCGCCCGCGCGGCGGCCTGCGCATAGGCACCGCCGGAGCCGATCGCCATGATGTCGTCTTCCGGCTCGATCACGTCGCCGTTGCCGGACACGATGAAGGAGCTCTTCGCGTCGGCGACGCACAGCAATGCTTCGAGACGTCGCAGGCTGCGGTCGGTGCGCCAGTCCTTCGCCAGCTCGATCGCCGCGCGCGTGAGATTGCCGTACTGCTGCAGCTTCGTTTCGAAGCGCTCGAACAACGTGAACGCGTCCGCGGTGCCGCCCGCGAAGCCGGCGAGTACTTTGCCGTCGTACAGCCGACGCACCTTGCGCGCGTTGCCTTTCATCACGGTGTTGCCGAGCGAGACCTGGCCGTCGCCGCCGACAGCGACGACGCCATTGCGGCGGACCGAGAGGATCGTCGTGCCGTGCAGTTCGGTCATTTCGTCACAGCCTTGCGTCGCGCGCGGGGATGGGCAGCGTCGTAGATCTTGGCGAGGTGCTGGAAATCAAGGTGAGTGTAGACCTGCGTCGTCGAGATATTCGCGTGCCCGAGCAATTCCTGCACACCGCGCAGATCCTGGCTGGATTCGAGCAGGTGGGTCGCGAACGAGTGACGGAACAGGTGCGGATGAACGTGGCGGCCCAGGCCTTGCTGCTTCGCCCAGCCTGCGACGCGCTTCTGGATCGCACGCGCGCCGAGCCGTTCGCCGCGCTGTCCGACGAACAAAGCTTGCTCGCCAGTCGCTGCGAGCGTCGCGCGTTCCTTGAGCCAGCGCGCGATTGCATCGAGCGCATGTTTGCCGACGGGCACCACGCGAGTCTTGCGGCCCTTGCCGAGCACGCGCACGGTGCGATCGCCGCGATCGACGTCGCCGAGGTTCAGGCCGACGAGCTCCGACAAGCGCAGCCCCGATGAATAGAACAGCTCCATGATCGCCTTGTCGCGCACGCTGAGCTGCGAGTCGGTGCGAAACTCCAGCAGGCGGGTCATCAGGTCGACGTCCATCGTCTCGGGCAAGCGCTTGCGCGCCTTCGGCGCCTGCACGCCGACTGCGGGATTCGCATCGAGCGCGCGCTCGCGGAGCAGGAAGTTGCAGAAGCTGCGCAGCGCGCTCAGCCGTCGCTGAATCGTGCGCGGCGAGGAGCCCTGACGGAACTCAGCGGCTGCGAACATCCGCACGTGCTGACTGTCGACGCGGCGCCAGTCGCGGACGCTATTACGGTCGCAATAGGCAATGAAGCGCTGCAGGTCGGCGCGATAGCTCGCATCGGTATGCGCGGACAGACGGCGTTCGACCGACAGATGCGCCAGGAAGCGCGGCAGCCACGCAAGCGCTGATTCATCCATCGGGCGTGCGCCTCACTTCAGGCGACCCCGATGGCCTCGCTGACCAGGTCGCCGATGCGCGCCAGGAATTCGGTGCTCATGGTCGGATGGAAGCGCTCCGCGTCGGGACTGCCGATCGCGAGCAGCGCCACCGTGGCCTGCTTGCCGCCCGTCTTGCTGCCGAGCGGCACGAGCGCCGCCGAGCCGATCTCGACCGTGCCGGCGCCGAACAGGTAGTCGCGCTGACTGTCGCGGATCTGGCCGCAGCGCGGCCGGCCGGACTCGAACAGGGTCTCGAACATCTTCAGCTCGGTCGCAGCGGTTTTCACGATGCGCAGGTGGCGGCTGTTCAACTGTGCAAGGTCGGCGGCGCCGTCCGCAGGCAGCAGCAGCAGCCACTCCGACGCGCCGAAGTCTTCGCGCAGCGAACCTTCGAGCGCCTCCATCACAGCTGCCCCGTCGTCGGCACGCACCAGCCGGCAGGCGAGGCGATGGATCTTGGCGGCGAGCACGTCGTTGCCGCGTGCGACCTCGATCAGCTCGCGCAGCCGGCTCTCGAGCTTCTCGTTCTTCTCGCGCAACGCCGCGACCTGGCGCTCGACCAGCGAGATCGCCGAGCTGCCGCGGTTGTGAGGGAGCTTCAGTTTCGTGAGCAGCGCCGCGTGGCGCTCGAAGAAATCGGGATTGCCCTGCAGGTAGTCCGCGATCGCGGTCTCTTCCACGGAGTCGTCGTCCAGCCGGCCGACAGGTTGCTTAGTCATTTCGCCCCTCGTAATAGTTCGTTTCGACCGTCCCCTCGAACACGCTGACCGCCGGACCGGTCAGCCACAGCGACTCGCCGGGCCCCGCCCAGCGCACGCTCATGCAGCCGCCCGGCGCATCGACCTGCACCTTCTCCTGCAGCAGACCGAGCCTGCGCCCGACCGCTACTGCCCCGCAAGCACCGGTGCCGCACGCCTGTGTCTCGCCCGCGCCGCGCTCGTAGACGCGCAACCGGATGTGCTCCGGGCTGACGACTTCCATGAAGCCCACGTTCGTGCGGCGAGGAAAGCGGGAATGATTCTCCACAGCAGGGCCGAGAGTGTCCACGGGCGCGGCGCGCACGTCGGGCACCTGGATGACGGCGTGCGGATTGCCCATCGACACCGCGCCGATCCGCAGCTCCTGCTCACCCACGCGCAGCGGATAGATGTCGGCCTCGCGCGACGCTTCGAACGGGAGCGACGCGGGAGCGAAGTTCGGCACGCCCATGTCGAGCGAGACGCTGCCGTCGGCGTGCAGCTCGCCGGCGACGCGACCGCCCGGACTCTCGAGCTGCACCTTGCCGCGACCGAGCTTGCGCGCGACCAGGCTGGCGATGCAGCGGGCGCCGTTCGCGCACTGCTCAACCTCGGAGCCGTCGGAATTGAAGATGCGATAGAAGACGTCGGTGCCGGCGGCACGCGGCGGAGCCAGCATCAGCGCCTGGTCGAAACCGATGCCGGTGTGACGGTCGGCGAGGCGGCGCAGGACCGCGGCGCTCGGCAGGGCTGCGTCGGCGGGCGCTTCGAAGACGATGAAGTCGTTGCCCAGCCCGTGCATCTTCGTGAACGCCAGCCGCATGGTGGCGAAGCATACAGGATGTGCGAAATGTGCGAACATCCGCCCGCGCAGCTCATGGGACAACAACATCAACGACGCGAGGCCGGCATGCGCCACGTGATGGTCATGAACTCGAAGGGCGGTTGCGGCAAGAGCACGATCGCCACGAACCTGGCGAGCCACTTCGCCGCCGAAGGCTACAAGGTCGCGCTCGCAGACTACGATCCGCAGCGGACCAGCCTCGACTGGCTGGCGCTGCGTCCCGAGGACCTGCCGCGCATCACGGGCGTCGCCGCGTATGACGAAGGTCTGCGTGCGGTGCCTCGCGACACCGACGTGCTGGTGATCGACGCGCCGGCGCGCACGCACGGCTCGGAGATGAACGAGCTGGTGCGCCGCGCCGAGACCATCCTGGTGCCGGTGCTGCCGTCGCCGATCGACATGAAGGCTTGCGCGTACTTCATGGGCGAGCTGCTGGAGCTCGGCAAGGTGCAGCGCCACCAGGCGCGTCTCGCCGTCGTAGCGAACCGCGTGCGCGAGAACACGCTGATGTACGAGGAGCTGGATCAGTACCTCGACAAGCTGAAGGTGCCGTACCTGACCTCGCTGCGGCAGTCCGCGAACTACCTGCGGGCGTTCCAGCGCGGCATGGGCATCTTCGAGCTGCCGGAATACCTGGCGTGGCCGGACTGGAAGCAATGGGAGCCGGTGACGAGGTGGCTGGGAAGCAAAAAGAGCCAGCCAAACTGAAGCAGGCTTACAGCCCTCCCAGACTCGCCTCGATCCCGCGCTCGACATCCGAATACTTCAGTACCACTCCCAGGTGCTTCAGCATTCGCTCGTTGCTCACTCTCCGCGACTCATTCAGGAACGACAGGCTCTCCGGCCTGAACGTGAGCTGCGCCTCTTCCATCGACACCTGTGGCGGCGCGGGCAGCCGGGCGACCTTCGCCACCAGGTTGATGAACGCGGTCGAGCTGAGCGGCTGTCCGTCCGTGACGTTGTAGACGCCGCGGGCTTCCGGGTTCTCGATCGCCCGCGCGCACGCTTCGACCAAGTCGTCGACGTGGATGCGGTTGTTGATGCCCGCTTCGCGCTCGCGCACAACCGGCTCGTAGCGCCGCAGCCGTTCCATCGGCAGCCGGTCCGGTCCATAGATGCCCGGGACGCGCAGCACCACCCGTCGCACGTGCCTCTCATTGCACCAGACGCGCGTCATCTCTTCGGCGCTGACGCGGCGGCGGGCGCGATCGGTACGCGGCTGGACCGCGCTGCTCTCATCGACAATCGCGCCGGCCGTGTCGCCGTAGACGCCGGTCGTACTCATATAAACGAATGTGCGCGGCGGCACCGTCGCGAGCTGCAGGAAGCGGTCGAGCCGCAAGTCGCTTTCGCCGAGCACCGGCGGCGGTGTCAGGTACAGGATCGCCTCCTGGTCGAGCCGCTCGGGAATGGTCACGCCCGCACGCACGCGATCGAGATCGATCGCCAGCGCGGGAATACCCACACGCGCCAGCTCGGCAACGCGTTCGGCCGAGCGCACCAGCCCGGTGACGTCGTAGCGCGCTTGCAGGCGCAACGCCAGCCGTTGGCCCACATAGCCGCAGCCCGCGATCAGGACGTGGCGGCGGCTCATGCAGACGGGTTCCGTGTCGGGGAGGGGCGGACGATGCGCATTGACGGGACTTCGGCAGTGATTTAAATTTCAGTAATTACTGAAATCACGGACCAGTCCGATGAAACTTACAGCAACCGTGCAACGCTGCATCCTGCACTGGGGCGAGATGGCGGGGCGCTGGGGCGTCAGCCGCTCGGTCGCGCAGATCCATGCGCTGCTGTTCCTGGCGCCGCAGCCGCTGACTGCGGACGAGATCGCCGAATCCCTGTCGGTGGCGCGCTCGAACGTCAGTGTCAGCCTCAAGGAGCTGCAGCAGTGGGATCTGGTGAGCGTGACGCATGTACTCGGCGACCGGCGGGATTATTTCCAGGCCCGCAAGGATATCTGGGAAGTGCTCGCGATGATCATGGACGGCCGCAAGAAGCGCGAGATCGACCCGACGGTGCAGACCCTGCGCGAGTGCGTGGCCGAGAGCAAGCGCGACCACGAGACGCCCGAGGAGGTCAAGGAGCGCATTGCCTCGATGCTGGAATTCATCGAGGAGCTGTCGGGCTGGTACGAGCAGATCCGCGGCATGCCGCGGCCGACGCTGCTGAAACTGATGCGCATGGGGACGAGGGTCGCGAAGGTCATCGGGTAATCTTGGCGAGCACGTCCGGCGCGTAGTCGAACGAGTCGAAGAACAGCTGCTGCACGGGCAGGCCGCGCTGCGGGAACGCGTGCCGCACTGCCTCGATCATCGCCGGCGGGCCGCTGGCATAGACGTCGAGCTCCGGCAAACGCGGATGATCTTCCAGCGCCGCGGCGTGCACCAGGCCGGCGCGTCCGGTCCACTGGTCGTGCGGCTTCGCATCCGACAGAACCGGCGTGTAGCGAAGATTCGGATACTGCGCGCACAGCGTCCGAACCTGCTCGTCCTCGTACAGGTCGTGCCGTGTCTGCGCGCCCCAGTAGAGATGCAGTGGCCGGCGATCGCCGACTTGCAGCAGGTCGCGCAGCATCGAGCGCAGCGGTGCGTATCCGGTGCCGCCGCCGATCAGCAGCGCGGGGCGCGGCGACTCGCGCCGGAACCAGAACTGGCCGAGCGGCCCCTCGATCCGCAACAGCGTCTTCTCTTTCATGCCCTCGAACAGCTGCTGCGTGAACTCGCCGCTTGCGACCTTGCGGATGTGCAGCTCGATCAGCTCGTCGCGCCCCGGGCAGCTGGCGATCGAAAAGCTCCGGCGCCGGTTCTGCGGCAGCATGATGTCCAGGTACTGGCCGGCAACGAAGTGAAACTCCTCGTTCGCCGGCAGCCGCAGGAACACCGCCATCACGTCCGGGGCGAGCCGATGCATGCGTTCGATGCGGCACGGCAGGCTCTTCACCACCACTTCCGGCAGCGGCGGCCGGATCTCGCGGACCTGGATGGACAGGTCGGGCTCGGCCGCGTGCGCCTGGCAGAGCAGGACGTAGCCGTCGCGCTCCTCGTCCGCCATCAGCCCTACCGGCCGGCCACGGGGATACGAAATGCGCCCGCTGCGAATTCGCGCGCGGCACGACGAGCAGTGCCCGCCCTTGCAGCTGTGCGGCAGGTTCAGGCCCGCGCGCAGCGCCGCGTCGAGGATCGTTTCTCCTTCTTCGACGAAGATGACTTGCTGGGAGGGGAGCAGGGTGATGCGCGAATAGGGCATCACCTTCTCCGATCGCCGTGACGGCGATCCAGCCAGCGTCGCGTGTGGATCTTCGGCAGCTTCGCTTTGCGCCCGACCGCGAAGGCGAGCGCATCGTTGAGCGCCTTGACCGCGCGCTCGCGCTCACCGAGCTGTTCCATCAGGCTCGCGAGCAGTTGGTACGCTTCCAGCCGCGGCCGGATTGCGATACTCGTCTCGAGATAGGTGCGTGCTTTGCCGTAGAGCTCGGCGCGTGCCGCCAGCTGCGCGCAGCTCAACAGCAGCGCTGCATCTTCCTGATGTTCCGGCAGCCAGGACTCGGCGCGCTCCAGTGTGCGGAACGGCTCGTCAGTTTCGACTTCGCCGTAGGTGAGCACAGTGCTCTCGTCCCAGCTCCGCTCGATGCTCTCGCGCAGCGCCGCCTCCGCTGACTCCTGATCGTCGCAAGCCATTGCGGCGCGCGCGTAGGCAACGACCATGTCAGCGCGACGCGCCAGCGACTTCGGAATGTCCTTCCAGGCCGATTCCAGTTGCTCGACGTCAGCCGCGGCGCCGGCAGCCTTCAGGCGATCGAGGTAGATCTGCGCGACGGTTTCGTCTGCGACTCCGGGCGGGATGCCCCGCGTGCTGCGCAGACGCGGCTCGAGCTCGAGCAGCCGCTGCCATTGACCGGTCTGGCGATGCACGCGCGACAGCAGCAGCAGTCCACGCGCGTTCGATTCGCCGCTGGCTTCGAGCTGCTCCAGCGTCGCCAACGCAGAAGCGAGCTGCTTGTGCTTGAGATGAATCTCCGCCTGCATGATCAGCACCGGCGCGCGTCGCTCGGTTGAAGTTTCGAGTGCGCGCGCCAATAGCTCGTCGCGCCGCCGCGCCGCGCCCTGCAAGTCCGCTGCCCGCGCCGCGACCAGGTAGTGGGCGACCGGATTCTCCGCGTCGCGCGCATAGCGGGTCAGCGTCTTCTCGGCGGCGTCATATTCGCCTTCGGAAAGTTCCAGCAGGCCTTGACCGAGGCTGCGCCGCGCGCGCTCGAGCCGGCGTTGTTCCTGATTGCGTCGCCACAGCTGTCGTGCACTGATGACGCGCGCGACGAGCCGGACTGCGAAGTAAGCAACGACCAGCAGCAGAACGAACGTGACGGCCGACATCTCGACGAGGCGGCCGGCGAAGCGCAGCGCGACGTAGCCGGGATCGGCCAGCAGCAGATTGGCGAGCAGCGCGCCCAGGATGGCTGCCGCAGCGATGTACAGACCACCTTTCATCGCCGCGCCCTCATTCCGGACCCGGCCGCGCGGGCAGCTGCCGCTGCAGGGCGCGCGCTGAGCCGGAGATGTCCGGCAGCTGCGGATCGATGTCGATGGGCTCTAGCTGCTGGATCTGTGCGAGCAACGCCTGTGCGCCCGGACTGGAGAGCTCGAAGTACTCACTGAGCCATTGCCGGGCGCCGGCGAGAGCTTCGTGATATGCCGTCGCGTCGTGTCGTGCGACGGCTGTGCGCGCGGCGAACAGCAGCAACTGCAAATGCTGGCGCCGTACCTGCGCTTCCTCGACGGTCACGATGCTCCCGGCGCGATCGTCCACAGTGCGCACGACGATGAGATTGCTGAACGCGTTGGTCGTCATCGCCCAGGCGCGCGCCAACATGCCTTCCGGCAACGTGGCTTGATCGGTCGTGTGCCGCTCGGTGGCGAGGACACCCTTGATCGGCAGATGCGCCGCACCTTCCTCCGCGCTGGTGAGCCGGGTGAGGATGCCGACAGTGTCGGGTTGACGAACCGCGCGCAGCGCCGTCAGCTCGCGTGCGATCTGTTGCCGCACCGCCGCCACGGACTGGTCGCGCAGCGCGGCGAGGCGGGCGTCGGCCGATTCGAGTGCGATGATTGCGGTCTGCACGTCACGATCGAGCGCCAGGCGCCGCTGTCCCAGCTCGAGCAGGAACATCGCCTCGGCGCGAGACCATGCGCGTTCCGGCCCTTCCGCACGTCCACGCAGCTGCTCGACGGACAGCACCAGCTCTTCGACCTGCTTCGGCACCTCTTCCAGAGCATCGACGCGACGGTCGAGATCGCGCGCGGCCGCGCGCTGGCGATTCCCCAGGCTCTTCAGATCGGCGCGCAGCTGTGCGCGCTCGGCGACGGCGCCGCGAGCGACGTCGTTGGTGCGATCGAGACGATCGCGAGTGGAGTCGATGCGCAGCAGCGCGTAGATCGAGGTGGCGAGCGCCAGCGCGGCCATGGTCGTCGTCAGGCGACTGTACGTATGCGGGCGGCGTGTTCGCGGCGGTTCCGGAGCACTGCCCGACGCGGGAATCATTTCCGAACCGGTGTCGGCCATGGGGAGATCAGGCGGGTGGGAGTGAGCGACCCGCGGTGCGTATGGTAACACGCAGTGTCAGGCGGTCGGCCTCAGCTGGCTCGGGCGCGCATGCGCCATTGCGCGAGCGCGCCGATCATCGATGCATCGTCGGCGCCGGCCGCGACGATGGTATCTCCGCGCAGTCCGCCGCCCACAGCCGCCGCTACGATCCTCCTGCTTGGCACCAGCAGTGTCGTACTACTTAACAGTTGTCGGCCGCGCTCCGTCAGCATGGCCTGGAGATTCTGCAATGTCTCGATGCTGGTCACGGTGACGACGTCGATGCCGTCGTCGGCCCAGCGCGCTTCGAGCTCCGCGACCTGCGAAGCGTCCGCGTGCGGACGCACACGTCGATAGACCTCGAGCGTCTCGACCGCCATGCCCTGCGCGACGAAGGTCTCCTTGAGCAGCTCACGACCGCCTTCGCCGTGCACGATCAGCACGCGTGCGCCGCTTGCGAGCTGTAGCTCCGGATGCGCGAGCAACGCCTCGCTCGTGAAGCCCGCCTCTGGAACGATGTCGGCGGCAAGCTTCGCGGCCGCCAGTGCCGCAGCCGTCGCTCGACCTATCGCGGCGATGCGCGTGCGTGTGCCCTTGGTGACTCGCGCAACGCCGTGCTCGACTGCGTTGACGCTCACGAAAACAATCAGGTCGAATTCGACCGGCGCGACCGCGGCGGCGATTGCGAGCGGCTCGATGTCGACGGCGGGAAAGGCAATTGCAGTGCCGCCGTGACGCACAATCTCCTCGCACAGCATCGCGCCCTGCGCAGCGGGCCGCGTGACCAGCACGGTCAGATCGGTGAGCGGCGGCACGACCTTCGGGATCACGGCTCGGCGAGTCTCAGCTTTTCGAGCAGCGGACGCGCGCCGGCGTCGAGCAGGCGGTCCGCGAGTTCGATTCCGACGGCCTGGCGCTCGGCAACCGCGCCGCTGTGCACGCCACGATAGATTTCCTGCCCGTCGGGCGAGCCGATGACGCCGCGCAGGTGCACTACTCCGCCGTCGATCTGCGCATGACCAGCGATCGGCGACTGACAGCTCCCCTGCAGCCTGAGGGCGAATGCGCGCTCGGTTTCGCAGCACTGCCACGCGAGCTCGTCGTTCAGCGCACGGACCAGATCGATGCTGCGAGCGTCGTCCTCGCGACATTCGATGCCGATGATGCCCTGGCCGACTGCGGGCACGAACTGCTCCACGTCGAACCGGTGCGTGATCCGGCCTTCGAGCCCGAGGCGAATCAGCCCAGCCGCGGCCAGCACGATCGCGTCGTACTCATTTTCCTGCAGCTTGCGCAACCGCGTCTCCACATTGCCGCGAAGCATGCGCAGTTCCAGGTCGGGCCGTGCGTACTTCAGCTGGCACTGCCGGCGCAGACTGGATGTGCCGACGCGCGCGCCCTGCGGCAGCAGGCTGAAGCTCTCGTGATGCAGCGAGACGAACACGTCGTGGGGATCGGCACGCGGCAGCATCGCAGCGAGTGTCATGCCGGGCGGCATGTCGCTCGGCACGTCCTTCATCGAATGGACGGCGATGTCGGCGCGCCCTTCGGCGATCGCAATCTCCAGCTCCTTGATGAACAGACCCTTGCCGCCGACCTGCGCGAGCGAACGATCGAGGATGCGATCGCCCTGCGTGGTCATCGGCACGAGCTCGACCGCGAGCCCGCGATGCGCTGCGCGCAATTTCGCGGCGACGTGCTCCGCCTGCCAGAGCGCCAGTCGACTCTGCCGGGTCGCAATGCGCAGCGCTGCGGTTGCGGCGCTCATCCGTGTCCCGGCTCTGCGCGGCGCTGCTCGATCGCGAACTGCAGCAGGGCGATGATCAACGCGAGCAAGACCGGGCCGAGGAACAGCCCGATCGCGCCGAAGGCAGAGATGCCGCCGAGCACGCCGATGAACACCGTCAGCGTGCTCACCGGCGCGCGCCCGGCAACCAGCATCGGACGCACGATGTTGTCGACCAGAGAAACCAGCAGGGTGCCCCACAACACCATGAACAACGTGGCCCACCAGCGACCCTGCGCCGCCAGCACGATCGCGGCCGGGATCCACACCAGCGCCGTGCCGCCGAAGGGCAGCAGCGCCGCGAGCGCTGCGATCACGCCGAACACCAGCGCGGAAGGCAGGCCGACGATGAGGAACGAGATGCCGACGAGCGTTCCCTGGATCAGCGCCGTCACGCCGGTGCCGTACACCAGCGCGCGGGTCACCGCCGCGAGATGGTCGAACAGTTTGTTCTTCTGTTGTCGCGTCATCGGGATCAGGTCGCGCAGTGCCGACCACATCCCCGCGCCGTCGCGGATGAAGAAGAACAGCATGAACACCATCAACACGAAGCCGAACACCGTGCCGACGGCGCCGAGAAACACTTTACCGCCGAGCGACGCCAGCGTTTGCAGCACGGCTCGCGAGCCTTCGCTGATGTAGCCGCGCACCTGAGCGAGATTGATACCGAAAGTGCCGTTCAGCCAGTTCAGGGTGTCGCTGACCCAGGGAACCTTGGTCAGATCGAACACGTTGTTTCGGGTCTGGTCCGCGACGGTGCTCTGCGCCGTCTGCAGCAGGTCGCCGACCTGCGCCGCGAACGCCGCACTGAGCCCAGCCAGGGGTCCGAGCAGGACGATGAGCGTCAACACCGTGAGCAGTGCCGCCGAGAGCTGCGACCGGCCCTTGAGGCGCCGGGTGAGCCACACGTGCAGCGGATTCACCAGGAAGGCGATGAACAGCGCCCACAGCAGCGGGCCGAAGAACGGCTGCACGATTTTGAACAGCGCCACCCCGAGCAGCAGGGCCGTGACCAATGCGAACGTCCGCGCGTAAAACCGGTCCCGGACCGGCACCGCGCGCTGCGGCGGATTCATCGGGTGCGACTCCTGATGCTGCGAGCATGCAATGCTAGCACCCGGATCGCCCGAGGTTTACCCTGACCGCCGGAACCGAAGAGGACGAGCCATGAGCACGACCGCACCCAATGAAGTCACCACAGATCAGCTGCTGGCGGATCTGAAGACCGTCATGAACGACGCCGAGGCGCTGCTGCGCGCGACCTCGACTCAGACCGGCGAGAAGATCCAGGAAGTGCGCGCCCGCGCCGAGGAATCGCTGCGGCAGGCGAAGGCGCGGCTCAGCTCGATCGAGGACGAGGCGCTGCGCCGGGCGCGCGAGGTCGCGGATGCCACCGACGAGTACGTGCGCGAGAACCCGTGGCAATCGGTCGGCATCGCAGCCGGCGTCGGCCTGCTGCTCGGGCTGCTGCTGGCGCGCCGCTGAGCAGCGAATCCGGACCAGGCATGGCAGCGCTCCCGCAGGAACAGCCGCAGCCCGCGATCGGGCTGTTCCAGTCGCTCAGCAACTTCGCCGGTACGCTGATCGCAATCGCGCACACGCGCCTGCAGCTGCTCACGACCGAGCTGCAGGAGGAAGTGCGGCAGGTCGGCGCGATCCTGCTGTGGGCGTTCATCGCCGCGTTCACTGCGCTGCTGGGCCTGTTCCTGGCCGCGCTCGTCTTCATCTTCGCGTTCTGGGATACGCACCGCATCGCGGCCTCGCTCGCGATGATCGGCATGTTCGTCGGAATCGCGATATTCGCCGTGCTGGTGCTGCGCAAGAAGCTGCGCGAAAAATCACCGCTCCTCGACGATACGCTGGCCGAGCTCGCCAAGGACCGCGACAACCTGAAGGCCCGACTGTGAGCCGGCGCTTCGATCAGCTCAATGCCCACCACAGCAACCTGCTGGCGCAGGTGGCCGTGCAACGCCGGCAACTCGGGGAGACCGCGGAAGAGATCGAGCATGAGCTCGGCCGGCTCGATCGCGGCGTGGCAATCGTGCGTCGCGTACTGCGCCACCCCGCGATGATCGGTGGCGCGATCGCGGTGGTCGCGCTGATCGGGCCGCGCCGGCTGGTGCGCTGGTCGACGAACGGATTGATGCTGTATTCGACTGCGCGCCAGCTGCTCAGGCTTCGCCGCGAATCCGACGCAGCAGCTCCGACGCATGACGACGGCTGACTTCCAGCACGTCGCCGCACTCTCGCACGCGCACCACGTACTGACCTGAGTCGGTGCGCTCCACCGCGGAGATCTGCTTCTCGGCGATCAGCGCGTTGCGATGGATGCGCACGAAGTCCGGCGCAAATTCCTCGGCCAGCCCCTTCAGCGACTCGTCGATCAGACTCTCCCCGCCGCGGTGCTTGACCGTGACGTACTTCTGGTCGGCCACGAAATAATAGATGTCGGCGATCGGGATGAGACGCAGCTGTTCGCCGAGCCGCGCGCAGATCTGGTCGCGCCGGTGCTCGATGTGCGCCGTCTCGGCAACCTTGACCAGTCGGCTCGGCGAAATACGCGCCGCGTGCCGCAACGCGTGGGCGAGCTTTTCCTTGCGCACGGGCTTGAGCAGGTAGCCGACTGCTTCCGTCTCGAAAGCTTCGACGGCGTACTGGTCGTAGGCCGTGGTGAAGATCACGGCCGGCGGATCTTCGAGCGTATCGATGTGGCGCGCGATCTGAATTCCGGAGAGCCCCGGCATGCGCACGTCCAGCAGGACGACATCGGGACGCAGCTCGCCGCAGCGGCTCAGCGCCTCCTCGCCGTTGGCGGCCTCGGCGACCACTTCGCAGTCTTCGATCTCCGCGAGCAGCCGACGCAGGCGCTCGCGTGCGGGCGGTTCGTCATCGACGATGAGGAGCTTCATGGAAAGCGCAGTTTAGCTAACGGTTTCATCAGCCGGGAAGATCAGCCGGGCGCAGAACTCGCCGGCCGATTGCTCCGTCTCGATGCGGGCGCGGCCGGGCCACGCCAGCTCCAGGCGCTGGCGGATGTTCTCCAGCGCCATGCGGTTGCCTTCGCGCTCGCCGTAGCCCGCCTGCGACGGGATCGGATTGCGGACTTCGATCTGCAGCATGCCGTCGACGCGTCTGCCGACGATCGAGACCGCGCCTCCGGCCGGCAGCATCTCGATGCCGTGATACACGGCGTTCTCGAGCAGCGGCTGCAGGATCAGGCTCGGAACCTCGGTGCGCATCGGCAGGCCGTCGATGTCCCACTGCACGCGCAGTCGATCGCGCAAGCGCAGCTGCTCGATGCGCTCATGCGTGCGAGCGATATCGATTTCATCCTTGAGCGAGATGCGCGCAGTGGCGTCGCTCAGACTGGCGCGGAACAGATCGGCGAGATCCTCGACTGCCTGCTCGGCGCGCTCCGGCGACGAGCGCGTCAGCGCGGCGATCGTGTTCATGCTGTTGAACAGGAAATGTGGCCGGATGCGAGCCTGCAGCGCCCGGATGCGCGCCAGCGCTTCCATCTCGATGCTGCGCTTCCATTCCGCGCTGACGTAGAAATAACGCAGCGCCAGCGCGCTGACGATGAAGCCGACGCCGAGACTGCGCAGCAGGAAGCCCGCGTGATCGGTCGGGAACGCGACGTTGACGCCGGGGACGCCCCGGCTCCAGAGGCGGCCGATCTGGTACACGATCTCGGAGATCGCGCCGATGCAGCTCAGCAGCATCGAGATCGCGATCAGCGACGCGCGCGTCGCCGGCAGCGTGTGCAGCCAGGCGCGCGAGCGGCACAGCACGGCTGCGCAGGTGAGTCCGATCCACAGCAGGAATAGTGAGCTGCCGGCGAGATCGAGCCAGAAGTTGTCGTGCAGCGCCTGGCGCGAGATCGCGAACATCAGCGCCACCAGCTCGACGATCAGCACCACGGCGAGCACCGCGCGCGATTCGCAGAAGTCCGGCAGGAACAGGGTCGAGGACGGACCGCGGGTGTCGGAAGCGGACGCGGCCACGGCGGCGCCTACGAGCCCGGTTTGGTCGGGTCGCGTTTTCCGGCTTGAGCTTGCGCGAACAGCGCATCCTTGAGACGGAACAGCGTCGAGATGTCCTCGTCGCCGTGGCCTTGCTCGATCAGCCGCCGGTAGTGCACCAGCGTCATTTCGATCAGCGGCAGCTGCACGCCGTGACGTGCAGCCATCTCGCGGCAGATCTTCAGGTCCTTCTCGTGCAGCCGCACGCGAAATCCCGCGGGATAGCTGTCGCGCAGGATGTTCGGCGCGCGATGCACGAAATACCAGCTCGAGCCCGCGCCCTTGCCGAGGGTCTCGATCAAGCGGTCCAGCGGCAGCTCCTCGGACTTGGCGAACGCCATCGCTTCGGCGACTGCCTGGATGACGCCGGCACACATGATCTGGTTGGTCGCCTTCGCGGCCTGACCCATGCCGCTCGCGCCGAAGTGCGTGACGGTGCGGCCCATCGCCTGCATGACCGGCAGCGCGCGCTCGAACGCCTGAGCGTCGCCGCCGACCATGATGGCGAGCGTGCCGTTTTGCGCGCCTTCAACGCCGCCGCTGACCGGCGCATCGAGGAATTGGGCCTTGCGCTCACGCAGCTTGTGCGCGGCGGTGCGCGCCGTATCAGCGCTGACAGTAGAGCAATCGATAACGATGGTGCCGGGACGCAGCGTCGGCGCGATCGAGTCGACGACTTCGAGAACATCCGCGTCCGCCGACACGCACATCACGATGACGTCGCTGAGCGGAGCGATGTCCGCCGCTTTCGCGACGGCGGTGCAGCCGGTTTCCTGGGCGAGTGCCTGGGCTTTGGCGGGAGTGCGATTCCAGACTGCGCTGAGCAGGCTCTGCTTGTGCAGATTGCGCGCCATGCCCAGGCCCATGGCACCCAGGCCGACGAAGCCGACCCGCATCACTTGCACATCACGTCCATCGTCGCCTTGGCCGAAGCGCGGGCGGCGGTGAGCTCGTCGTCGCTGAGGTACTTGCGCTGGCCGTCGGGCGTCTGCTGATACAGGCGCTGCGACTTCATGTACGTGTCATAGCGCTCGCGGGCCTTCGTGCACTGGTCCGCCTTCTCATTCGCGCTGAGCTGCGGAGCCTGCTGCTGCTGTTGATCCTTGCCTTGGCTCGCAGTTTGCTGGTTGGCTGCGTCGGCGCTCTGCTGCCGCTTCGCGTCTTCCTGCGCGCGCGCCTGCACGGCGACCACATCCGTCTTCTGCGACTGGATGTTCAGCCGCTCGGCGGGCAGCGTGCTCGGCTTGTCGGTGTACAGAATGTTGCCGTGGTCGTCCTTGAACTTGTAAACGTCCGCCGCGACCGGGCCGGCCGCGAACGCCACCGCGGCGGCTGCTGAGAGCATGAACAGGGTTCGCAACATGACCTTCTCCATCCGTACACCCGTCTGACGGACCGGCGCTGCCGGTTTCGTGAGCGCTGCCAACGGCTTGCGCCCGAACGTGAGCACACTGCTGAAACCGTCCGGAGTTTAACAGGAACCCTGTGCCACGGTGATTCAGACGGTCCCTGTCAATGCCATGGAATGAGCACTGGATCACAGTGAAAACAAAGCGGGGCGCCTTGCAGCGCCCCGCCAGGGACGAGGAACAGGTCGGCGACCTGCCTACAGGCTATAGCCCCGCTCGCCGTGCTCGACGGTATCGAGACCTTCCGTCTCGTGCTCTTCCGAGGCGCGCAGGCCGACGACGAGATCGACGACCTTGTAGCAGATGAACGAGACGACGCCGGACCAGAGCAACGTCACGCCGACGCCCAACAGCTGCGAGCTGACCTGCTTCGCAGTGCCGGCGAACTCGTAGGCGCCGGTCACGTAGTTGAGCACGCCCGTGCCGCCGAGCTCGGGGTTGTTGAAGACACCTGTCAGGATCGCGCCGAGGATGCCGCCGATGCAGTGCACGCCGAACACGTCCAGCGAATCGTCGTAGCCGAGCGCGGACTTCAGTTTCGTCACCGCGAACAGGCAGACGACGCCAGCCAGCGCGCCGATCACCAGCGAGCCCATCGGACCGACCCAGCCGCACGCGGGTGTGATCGCCACGAGGCCGGCGACTGCGCCCGATGCGGCGCCGAGCATCGTGGGCGTGCCGCGGAAGACCCACTCGGCGAAGGTCCAGCCGCAAACCGCCGCGGCGGTTGCGAGGAACGTGTTGATGAAGACCTGCGCCGCGAAGCCGTTCGCTTCGAGATTCGAGCCGGCGTTGAAGCCGAACCAGCCCACCCACAGCAGCGCCGCGCCGACCATGATGAAAGGCACGTTGTGCGGCGCCATCGCCATGGTGCCGTAACCCTTGCGCTTGCCGACCAGCAGACAGCCGACGAGACCGGCGATGCCTGCGTTGATGTGCACGACGGTGCCGCCGGCGAAGTCGAGCGCGCCATGCTTGAACAGAAAGCCCGCGGTGGCCTGCGCTGCGTCCGCGGCCGCCTGATCCGTATACGCATCCGGACCGGCCCAGAACCACACCATGTGCGCAATCGGCAGATACGAGAAGGTGAACCACAGCACCATGAACAGCATCACGGCGGAGAACTTCATGCGCTCGGCGAACGCGCCGACGATCAGGCACGCAGTGATTCCGGCGAATGTCATCTGGAACGCCGTGTACAGGTATTCGGGGATATAGACGCCCTTGCTGAAGGTCGCCGCCGGCATCAGGTTGCCGCTGGCGTCGAGCATGCCGGCCAGGAACATCTTGCTGAAGCCGCCGAAGAACGCGTTGCCGTTCGTGAACGCGAGGCTGTAGCCGTAGATCGCCCACAGCACCGACAACACGCTGAATGTCACGAAGACCTGCATCGACACCGACAGCACGTTTTTTGCGCGCACCATGCCGCCGTAGAACAGCGCGAGTCCCGGCACGGCCATCATCAGCACCAGCAGCGTACTGACGAGCATCCAGGAGATGTCGCCCTTGTCGTACGCCGGCGGCGGCGTTGCGGCAGCAGCTTCCTGTGCCGCGGCGGGCTGCATGCCAATCAACAGGATCAGTGCCGCGAGGCCCATCAGCGCGAGCGCCAGTCGCGTGCGCTCGAGTTGCATGAATGCGCGGCTCGTTGCCAGGATTTTTCTCACTGTCGCTCTCCCCTTGTCCGCTACGGACCGCTTCAGACTGCCTCGACGCCCATTTCGCCGGTGCGGATGCGCACCGTCTCGCTCAGCTCGATCACGAAAACCTTGCCGTCGCCGATCTTGCCGGTGCGCGCCACGTTGCTGATCGCCTCGACCACCTGCTCGGCGATCGAGTCGTCCACCGCGAGCTCGATCTTGGTCTTCGGCAGGAAATCGACGCGGTACTCCGCGCCGCGATACAGCTCTGTGTGCCCGCGCTGCCGGCCGAAGCCCTGCACCTCCGTCACCGTGATGCCCTGCACGCCGATGTCCGCGACGGCCTGGCGGACGTCATCGAGCTTGAACGGCTTGATGATCGCGGTGATCAGCTTCATTGCACGACCCGAGTTGCCGCACCGGAAATGCATCTTCTATGCCACGGACTCGCGCGATCGGGACGGCTGCCGGACCGCGGATCGCAGCGCGCCGCGCACTGCGTTGGTGCGGCTGTTCGGTGCGCTTGCCTCAAGGAGGGGCAGCTCTCTACATTGCTGCCATGGACGCACGTTCTATCGACGATCTGGCGCGGCGGCTGGCAGCTGCCGTGCCGCCGGGCCTCACCGCGCTGCGCCGCGACCTCGAGGACAACTTCAAAGCAGTGCTGCAGTCGGGGCTGGCGCGGCTCGACCTGGTCTCGCGGCAGGAGTTCGACGTTCAGGCCGCGGTCCTGCGCCGCACGCGCGAGAAGCTCGAAGTGCTCGAAGCGCGCCTCGCAACGCTGGAAAACGGCCAGAAAACGCCCGCCGCCAGGCCGTAGCCGGCTGCGACACTCCGTCTGAGAGTGCGCTGAGGAGCCATGGATGGTGTCTACGGTGTTGAGCCGTGCGCAGCACGGCATGGACGCGCCGCTCGTGCGCGTCGAAGTTCATCTCGGCAGCGGACTGCCGCGCTTCACGATCGTCGGCTTGCCTGAAGCCGTCGTGAAGGAGAGCAAGGATCGCGTGCGCGCGGCGATCCTCAACTGCAATCTGCGGATGCCGGATGGGCACATCACCGTCAATCTTTCACCTGCGGATGTGCCGAAGGAAGGCGTGCGCTTCGATCTGCCGATCGCGCTCGGCATCCTGGTTGCGTCCGGGCAGGCCGCGCAGCTGCCCTTCGAGAGTTGCGAGCTGTACGGCGAGTTGTCGCTGGGCGGAGAGATCAGGCCCGTGCGCGGCGCACTGCTCGCAGCAATTGCCGCTGGGCGCGCCGGGCACCGCATGATCGTGCCGCCGGGCAACGTCGCGGAGACGTTGCTGGTGTCCGGCTGTCGCGTCGCCGTTGCGAAGCATCTGCGCGAAGTCGTTGCGCACGCGGCAGGTTCAACTCCGCTGCGGTTCGCAGAAGGCGCGGCGCCACCCATCGTCGCGGCTCAGCATCCCGATCTTTGCGACGTTCACGGCCAGACGCAGGCCAAGCGCGCACTCGAACTCGCCGCGGCAGGCGAGCACTCACTCGTGATGATCGGCCCGCCCGGCACAGGCAAGAGCATGCTCGCGCAGCGGCTGCCGGGATTGCTGCCGCCCATGAGTGACAGCGAAGCGCTCGAAGTCGCGGCGCTGCGCAACATCGCGAGGCTCGCGTTGCAGCCGGCGCAGTGGCGCGCGCGGCCGTTTCGCAGTCCGCATCACACGTCGTCTGCCGTTGCCCTGGTCGGCGGCGGATCGGGCCCGCGTCCCGGCGAGGTTTCGCTCGCGCATTGCGGCGTGCTGTTTCTCGACGAGTTGCCGGAATTCGATCGCAGCGTGCTCGAAGTCCTGCGCGAGCCGCTCGAGAACGGCTCGGTCACGATCTCGCGCGCTGCGCGGCAAGCGGAGTTTCCGGCGAGCTTCCAGCTGATCGCTGCGATGAATCCGTGTCCGTGCGGCTATCTTGGCGACGCGCAGGGTCGGTGCCGTTGCACGGCCGAGCAGGTGCAGCGTTATCGCAGCCGGTTGTCGGGTCCCCTCATCGATCGGCTCGATCTGCATGTGGAGGTGCCGCGCGTGCCGACACAGTTGTTGTCGGGCAAGGCGGCAGCAGAGACGAGTGCCGCAGTCGGAGCGCGCGTGGCGCACGCACGCGAACAGCAGATTGCGCGTCAGGGCGCGCTGAACTCGCGGCTCAACAACAAAGCTGTCGAGCGCTTCTGCGTCACCACGAAGGAAGCGATCGTGCTGTTGAATCGCGCGTCGACGACGCTGGGTCTATCAGCGCGCGCGTATCACCGCGTACTCAAAGTCGCGCGAACGATCGCGGATCTGGCGATGGCCGAGCCGATCGAGGCCCGGCATGTGGGGGAAGCGCTTGCGCTGCGCGTGCTGGATCGGAATGTGCCGGGCTGAAGCCCGACCTACTTCTTCACTCCGCTGACCATGTAGTCGACGGCATTCATGATCGACTTGTCGGAGAGGTTGGTCGCCCCGCCCTTGGGAGGCATGAAACCAGCCGTGCCCTGGAAGCCTTCGATCGCGTGCTTGTGCAGCGTGTCGGCACCCTTGGCGAGGCGCGGACCCCACGCAGCTGCGTCGCCGTACTTCGGCGCGCCAGCTACTCCGGCGCCGTGGCACGCCTGGCAGGTCTGCTTGAACACTTCTTCGCCACCCAGGTCTGCGACCGCCGCGGCCGCTTGCTTCGGCGGCTCCAGCGCGGAGTTGTCCTGGCCGGAGACGGCCACTTTCGTAACCGGTGCGATGCGCTCGTTGATCGCGCGCTTCATTTCCGGGCTCGACTGGACCTCGGCCACCTGAGTGTCGGATGCGACGATGCGGGCGAGCACGTACAGGATCACTGCGATACCGACGAGGATGCCCAGGACGAGCATGAAGGTGTCGAAAAACTTCTTATCGTGCGCGACGGTCACAGCGGCTCCGCGGGGTCTGAAAGGCCGGAAACGAGGCGCGCAAGTATAGGGGCAAAGCTGCTAAATTACCGCCCCCGCAGGTAAGCGCCCGTAGCTCAGCTGGATAGAGTGTCGGCCTCCGAAGCCGAAGGTCGCCAGTTCGAATCTGGCCGGGCGCGCCAACTTCACCATGCAAGAGCAGACTCTCGCAGGTCGCACCATCGCAGTTCCCGAAACGCGCGAGCTCGATGTCTTTGCCGCGATGCTCGAGCGGCGCGGCGCCACGGTGCTGCGCTGTCCGCTGGTCGCGATTCTCGACGCGCCCAATCCGGCGCCGGTGCTCGACTGGATTCGTTGGTTCGTGGGCGGCGCGTGCGACGACCTGATCCTGCTCACCGGAGAAGGTCTGCGGCGACTGCTCTCATGCATCGAGAAGAATGGACCGTCACTGCGCGATGACTTCGTCGAGCAGCTGGCACGCGTGCGCAAGATCACGCGCGGACCGAAACCCGCGCGCGCGTTGCGTGAGCTCGGACTCAAGCCGGACGTCGCCGCCGAAATTCCAACGACGGCTGGCGTCATCGCGACGCTGCGCGCGGAGCAGCTCGCACGTCGCAACGTCGGCGTTCAACTCTACGGCACCGAGCCCAACGCGCCGCTGATCGAGTTCCTGCAAGGCGCCGGTGCGCGTGTGCACACAGTCGCGCCCTACGTCTATGCGACCAAGGTCGATGATGCCGCAGCGATCGCGATGCTCGAGCGCATGACGCGCGGCGAAGTGGATGCGATCGCATTCACGAGCATGGCGCAGGTCGATCGCCTGTTTGCCGTTGCGCCCGCAACAGCAGTGCATGCTGCTCTCGCACGCACCCGCGTCGCCGCGGTCGGGCCTGTCGTTGCCGATGCGCTCGCGCAACGCGGTGTGCGCGTCGCTTCGATGCCGCACGATTCGTTCTTCATGAAACCGCTCACGAGCGCGCTCGAAGCTGCGTTCGCCACTCGCGACGACAACGTCGAGCAGTGAGTGTTGGTTGGCTGCTACGCGCACCTCTTGACCGCCGCGGAGGTGTTCACGTAAAACACTTCGCGAAGTATACAGCGCGTGTTTTTGCCTAGTTTTGCAGAGCGCACCGCATGAGAAGCGCGCCCTGCCTGCGTGGCGGAAATGCAGACGCCGGCCTACAAAAGGTCCTTCCGCACGCGGAGTGTAGTGCGGAAAAAACAAGGTCGATGGAGTGAGCAGAGGGGGTTGGACGTGAAGCGTGTCGAGCACGCTGTCGCGGTTGTGACGACAACGCATCCGGTTGCCGTGCGCCACGTAAAGAACAACATGGCGCCGGCGCTGTTCCCTCCGCATTGCCGTAACGCGGTGCATGCGTCGTGCCGCCGGTTCCCGGAACACCACGTCCAGAACAAAGAGCAGTCTTCACCGCACTCAAGGTTTCGGCACGACGCGAGCAGTCGCGCGCGCAGTGCCGGTGGTCGTTGCAAAACAGAACTTACGGATTACAGGCCCGGCATCCGCCGGCCTAGGGGGTCACAGTGAACATCAAGCGCGCATTGCTCATGTCCGGCGCCTGCGGAATTCTCGCCACCGCGGTCAGTACCGCGCTGGCGCAGGAAACCAATGAAGTCGCCGAAGTCGTCATCGTCACCGGTTCCTACATCCGCGGCACGGCCGAGGATGCGGCGCTGCCGGTCGACGTCATCTCCTCCGATGAGCTGGAGAAGATCGGCTCGCCGACGACGCTGGAGCTGATCAAGGGGCTGACCGTCAGCAACGGCGTCCTCGGCGACACCAACCAGTTCGATTCGCGAGCGCAGGGCAACGAAGGTGCCGGATCGATCAACCTGCGCGGCCTTGGCCGCGAGCGAACGCTGGTGCTGTTGAACGGCCGGCGCCTGGTGACCAACGGCTTCACCGGCGCGGTCGACACGAATCTGCTGCCGTCCGCGGCGATCGGTCGCATCGAGATCCTGAAGGACGGTGCAGCGGCAACGTACGGCTCCGACGCCATCGCCGGCGTCGTCAACGTCATCACTCGCGAGAATCTCAACGGGCTGGAGATCGGCGGCGACTACTCGGACATCCAGGGGTCGGACGGCAACTACACCGCGAACCTGGCCTGGGGCTACAAGGGCGACACCACCAGCCTGCTGATCGCGGGCGGTTATCAACACCGCTCGGAGCTGCCGGTGCTGGAGCGCGATTGGGCCTTCCCGGAGTTCCCTCAGAGTCCGGAGGGCGGCTGGTCGGGCGCGGGTAATCCGAGCGGCTACGTGCTGCGCGGCGGAGTTCCCGGAAGCGGAACCCCCGCGGCCACGCTTGGCACGTTGCGGGATCCGGGCTGCTCCGGACTCGGCGGCGTTCCGACCGGCGGCGTGCAAACCTCAGCGGGTCCGCCGCCCGTGTTCTCGTTCCCGCTGTGCAACTGGCAGTACACGAAGTACGACAACCTGACGGAGGAGGAGAATCGCTATCAGGTCTTCGCGCAGTTCCGGCAGGACCTCGGCGAGTCGACGGAGTTTCACATCGAAGGTCTGTTCGCCGAGACTGACGTGCCGGAATGGAAGACCTCACCTTCTTACGCGGTGCTGCAGCCGGCAATCGTGATCCCGAATCCTGCCGGCGGCGCACCGCTGTTCAGTGGTTACACGGTGTCGGCGCAAAACCCCGGCGTGCAGGCATTCATAGCGGCGCATCCGACGATAACGACCGTGCAGGGCACGACGATGCCATCGGCGGTCGCGATGCGAGACGGCGTCTGGTTGCCGGGCTCGACGTTCCGTCCCTACGCGCTGGGCGGCAATCCGTTCTTTGACAACGGTCCATCGCAAGGCGAGCGCAACTACAAAGGCACGCGGGTTTCGGCGGGGTTCTCCGGTGACATCACCGATTCGATCGGCTGGGACGTGGCCGGGACCTACATGATCGAAAAAGCGCGCCGTACGGGCCGCGACACGCTGGTCTCGCGTCTGCAGCGCGCATTGAACGGCCTGGGTGGGCCGAACTGCGCGGCTGGATCGGCTCCGGGATCCGCGGGTTGCATGTGGTACAACCCCTTCGCCAACGGCATCGCCGGCAACGGCGTGACCGACGCGCCGAATCCGGAATTCACGAGCGCGGGCGACAATCGCAACCCGGACCTCATCAACTGGCTGTTCCCAGAGGGCTTCACGGAAACGAAGACCAACCTCTTCGTGCTGGATGCTGTCGTCAACGGCCGGACGGGCTGGCAGCTGGGCGGCGGCAACGTCGGGTGGGCGCTCGGCGGCCAGTACCGCGAAAGCCACCGCGAGACGGACGTCGACAACTTCACGAACCTGGCGTTCACGCCGTGTCCGAATTCAGTCGACGGCGGTGCGGGCTGCGCACCCGGGCAGCCGGCCACCGGACCGTTCGTGTTCCTCGGCGGCGCGTTCGAGCAGCAGCTGGAACAGGAGGTGTACGCGGTCTTCGGCGAAATGCATCTGCCGCTCCTCGACAACTTCGAGGCACAGATCGCCGCGCGCTACGAGGATTACGGCGGCGCCGTCGGCGACACCTTCGATCCGAAGCTGTCGCTGCGCTGGCAGGTCTTCGACTGGGTGGCCTTGCGCGGTTCCGTGGGCACGACGTTCCGCGGCCCGCCCGAGAACCAGCTGGCCGAGGGCAGCGTCACGTCGCTGCAGAACATCGCCGGCACCTTCCGCGCGGTAGACACCTTCGGCAACCCGCAGCTGGAGCCGGAGAGTGCCACGACTTTCAACGTCGGCATGATCGTGCGGGCCGGCGGCTTCAGCGCCTCGCTGGACTACTGGAACTTCGACTTCGACAACCCGATCGTGATCGAGCCGGTCGGCGGCATCGTCTCGGCGATGTTCCCCGGCGGCGCCAGCGCGACCGCGCCGAACAACTGCGGTGTCGCGGCCTTTGCGGCCCTCCAGTCGCGCTTCACGTTCAACGGCGCCTGCTCGCCGGCGAACATCTCGCGGCTGCGCGTCGGCGTGGTGAACGGCTCGCCGGTGAAGACGGACGGCATCGACGGCAGCTTCCTGTACAACTTTGACGACGTGCTGGGCGGCTCCATCGGTCTCGGCGTGAATGCCACCTACATTCTCAAGTACGACATGGATCCGCAGGTCGTGGAAGGGATCACGGTGGCGCCGGCGTTCGACGGAGTGGGTTTCCTGAACTACCAGACCACGGCGGTGCCGCTGCCGCAGTGGAAGGGCAACGCCTTCGTCGAGTACTCGGTCGGTGCGCACAACCTGCGCCTGACGACCAATTACATCGACAGCTATGTCGACCAGCGCACGCTCGCGGTGAATCCGACGCTCGGCAAGAACATCGACGAGTTCATCACCTACGACGTGAACTACCGGGTCGAGCTGCCCTGGCAGATGCGGCTGATCGCGTCGGTTGAAAATGTGACCGACGAGGATCCGCCGTTCGTGCGCCTGGAGCTCGCCTACGATCCGTTCACGGCGAACGCGCTCGGCCGGGTATTCAAGTTGGGATTGACCAAACGCTTCGGAGCCGATTAAAAGGTAAGAGTCAGGGGGATGTTGACCGTTCGGGGGCGGCTTGCGAGCCGCCCCCATTTTATTTGGCATCCCGGCAAATCAGTCGGGCAGGCTCCAGCCCTGCTCCCAGGGCGGCTCGGGGCCGAAAGTCGTTGCCAGAAAGTCCACGAATGCGCGCACTTTCGGCATCAAATTGCGGCGCTCCGGGTAGACGGCATAGACCGCCAGCTCCTGCGGCTTGAATTTGCACAGCACCGGCCTGAGCGCTCCGCTGCGCAACTGCTCGCCGAGATAGAACGTCGGCAGCAGCACGATGCCGCCGCCCGCCAGGGCCGCGGCCCGGTTCACCAGGCCGTTGTTCGATTGGATGGTGCCGTTGATCGGCACCGTGTGCAGCTCGCCTTCCGGCCCGACCAGCCGCCACTCGCGCGGCGCACTGAGTAGGGAATACAGAATGCAGCGGTGCTCGAGCAGATCTTCGGGGCGCTCCGGCTCGCCGCGTTGTGCGAGGTAGGCGGGCGACGCGCACAGCACCTGGCGGCATGGCGCGATCTTGCGCGCGATCAGATTCGAGTCCTGCAGCCGGCCGATGCGCACGGCGACGTCGAAGCCTTCCTCCACGAGGTCGACCTGCCGGTCGTCCAGGTTCAGCTCCAGCGTGACGCCCGGGAAGCGCGTCAGGAACGCCTGGATCGCCGGGCCCAGGTGCAGGATGCTGAAGCTCATCGGCGCGGACACGCGCAGCAGGCCGCGCGGCTCGGTCTGAAAGCGCGCGACTTCCAGCTCTGCGTTCTCGATCTCGGCGAGCGCGCGAACGCTGCGCGCGTACAGCTCCGACCCGGCCTCGGTCAGGCTGAGCCGGCGCGTCGTGCGATTGAGCAGCCGCGCGCCGAGCTTCTCCTCGAGCCGGGTGATGGCCTTGCTCACCACCGGCTGCGACATGCTGAGCGCCTCCGCGGCCGCCGTGAAGCTGGCCAGCTCCACGACTTTGACGAAGATCGCGATGTCCGTGAGGTTCTGCATAGGAATAAATCTCATGCCGCGCGGCCCGATGATCGGCGGCGCGCAGGTCAATAACGTAGCACCTGTGGTTCAACCCTAACCAATCAGGTGCTCAACATGCTGACTCAGGATACCCGCCAGGCGCGCGACTACTTCGCGCAGAAGCTGGCTTTCATCACCGGTCCGTTCGAGCTGGACGGGCAGATCAAGCGCCGCGAGGCGATCACCGTCGTCGACGTGCGGCTGCCGAGCGACTACCGCGCCGGCCATATTCCCGGCGCCATCAACCTGCCGCAGGGCAAATGGCACACGCTGGCCGGCCTGTCGAAGGACCGCACCGCCGTCATCTACTGCTACAGCCAGACCTGCAAGCTCGCGGCCGCCGCGGCGGTGGAGTTTGCGTCCGCCGGCATCGCAGTCGTCGAGATGGAAGGCGGCTTCGAGGCCTGGGAAAAGAGCGGCCTGCCGGTCGAGAAGTGAGGAGCGTCACCATGAAAACTTCGACCCTGGCCCAGGGTGGTTTCGCGCAAGTCGACCTGTCTCGCGCCGGCGCGACGCTGTTGCGCATCGCCCTCGGGATCATGTTCATCGCGCACAGCGTGGTGCTGAAGTACTTCACGTTCACGCTGGCCGGCACCGCGCAATACTTCGTTTCCATCGGACTGCCGGCATTCCTCGCGTACGTCGTGTTCGCGCTCGAAGCCGTCGGCGGCGTGTTGCTGGTGTTCGGCATTCGCACGCGCTGGGTAGCGCTCGGCCTGGTTCCGGTGCTGCTCGGTGCCACCTGGGCACACCTCGGCAACGGCTGGGTCTTCGACGCGCCGAACGGCGGCTGGGAATATCCGGTGTTCCTGATCGTGATCAGCCTGGTGGTCGCAGCTCAGGCCAACGGCTCGAGCCGCTCGCCTTCGGGCGGCGGGAACTGACTGCAGACTTCACGCAGCCAGTCGCGGAAACGGATGACCTTCGGCAGCTCGAAGTGATGGGGCGGCGCCACGAAGTAGTAGGAGTTGTGCTGGCGCACGCTCTGCGCCGACGGCCTCACCAGGCGGCCGGAGGCCAGGTCGCCCGCGACGAGCGACCAGCGCGCGAGCGCAAGGCCGTGGCCCTGTTCGGCAGCAGCAACGACGGACGCGGAATCGTCGAGCACCGGCCCGCGCTCCGCGCGCATCGTGTCGCCGCCCACGCGTCGTAGCCAGTCCGCCCACGGCTCGCTGGCGCTGTGGAGCAGCTTGTACTTATTCAGGTCGAGGAGCGTGTCGATCCTGCCGAACTTCTCGAACAGCGCCGGACTCGTGACCGGGAACACCCAGTCATCGAGCATTTTTTCCGCGTGCAGCTGCGGCCAATTGCCGCCGCCGTAGCGCACGGCTGCATGGAAGTCCGTGTGCATGAAGTCGACCAGCTCGCGGCTGGCGCTGAAGCGCAGGTCGACCTCGGGATGCTTCTGGTAGAAATCGGCGAGCCGCGGCAGCAGCCACTTCTGCAGGAACGAGCCGAGCAGGCTGATGTTGAGCAGGCCGCTGCTGCGATCCTGCCTGAGCTGCTCGACGGCGCGAGTGAGCTCGCCCATTCCCCGCTGGATGCCGGGGAGCAGCCGCGCGCCTTGCGGCGTGAGGCGCACCGAGCGGCTGTGCCGCACGAACAGCGGCGTTTCCAGGTATTCCTCGAGCGACTTGATGTGGGAGCTGACGGCCGCCGTCGTGACGTTCAGCGAATGCGCAGCACCGGTGAAACTGAGATGGGCGGCGACTGCTTCAAACGCCCGCAGCGCGTTCAACGGCAGCTTCGTTGCGCCTTCCATCAGCGATCCAATTGTTCAGTATTTTTTGAGTGCTGAAACATAAAATCACGCGTCGGCGCCAAAAGTATATCGATTGATTTAACGATGCAAGCTATGATCCGACGCCGCCCAAGCGCGCGCGGGAGGCCCATGACGATCCGGATCAAGCCGGCGATGCCGGCCGACGTGCCCATCATTCTGCAGCTCATCCGCGAGCTGGCCGAGTTCGAGCGGCTGCTCGACGAGGTTCAGGCAACGGAAGAGGAACTGCGCGAGCAGCTGTTCGGCACCCGCCCCGGCGCCGAGGTCGTCATTGCGCGGATCGGCGACGAGGTCGCCGGCTTCGCGCTGTTCTTCTCCAACTTCTCGACCTTCCTGGCGAAGCCCGGGATCTACCTCGAGGATCTGTACGTGCGGCAGAAGTTTCGCGGCCAGGGGTGCGGCGAGGCGCTGCTACGGCACCTGGCGCGCACCGCGCTCGAGCGGGGCTGCGGCCGGCTCGAGTGGTCCGTGCTCGACTGGAACGTGCGCGCGATCGACTTCTATAAGAGCCTCGGCGCGGTGCCGATGAATCAGTGGACGGTGCATCGCGTGACCGGCGACGCGCTCGTCCGGCTGGGAAGCGGCGACCATGTTTGACCTCGCCTCGCTCGCGCTCTTCATGACCGCTACGCTGGCGCTGAACCTCGCGCCCGGTCCCGACATGCTCTACGTGTCGACGCGCAGCCTCACGCAGGGCCGCCGCGCCGGTGTGATCTCGGCGCTCGGGATTGCGGCGGGCTCGGTGGTCCACACTGTGGCGATCGCATCAGGACTGGCAGCTCTGCTGCGCGCGTTGCCGCTGGCGTACGAAATCGTGAGGCTCGCGGGCGCTGCGTATCTGATCTGGCTCGGCGTGCAAGCTTTGCGCGGCAAGGTCGGGCCCGCATCCGGCAAGCCGCTCGACCGCACGAGCGAATGGGCGGTGTTCCGCCAGGGCGCGATCACCAACATCCTGAATCCGAAAGTGGCGCTGTTCTTTCTGGCGTTTCTGCCGCAGTTCGTCGATCCCGCGCGCGGCTCGGTCGCGCTGCAGATCGGCGCGCTCGGCTGCCTGTTCAATGCGTCGGGGACGATCGTGAACGTCGCGGTTGCGTACCTCGCTGCTTCTGCCGGGCGCTGGCTCGGCACGCGCGGGCACGTGGAGAGGATTTTTCGCTGGGTGACGGCGAGCGTGTTTGTAGGGTTGGGATTGCGATTGGCGCTGGGGGACCGGAAATAGGAAGAGTCGGGCTGAAGCCCGACCTACAGACGGATCCGCGGTCGCCGCGTAGGTCGGGCTTCAGCCCGACATCCTCAACGCTTCGTCCAGATCCGCGATCAGATCCTCCACATTCTCCAATCCCACCGACACCCGCAGCAGGCTCTCCGGCGTCACGGAGTGCGGGCCTTCCACTGACTTGCGATGCTCGATCAGCGACTCCACGCCGCCGAGACTGGTCGCGCGCGTGAACAGCTTCGTGCGTGCTGCGACGGCGAACGCTTCATCGCGGCCGCCGCGCACGCAGAACGACAGCATTGCGCCGAAGCCGCTCATCTGTTTGCGCGCGAGCTCGTGTCCGGGGTGCGATTCGAGGCCGGGATAGAACACGCGCTCGATGCCGCGATGACGATGCAAAAACTGCGCGAGGCGCGCGGCCGTGTGCGTCTGCGCGTGCACCCGGCACGCAAGGGTCGTGAGGCTGCGGCGAACGAGCCAGCAATCGAAGGGCGAGGGTACGTTACCCGACGTCGACTGATAGTCGCGCAGATGGTCGGACAAGCCGCCGTGATCGCGCGCCACCACGGCGCCGCCCATCACGTCGCTGTGACCGCCGAAATACTTCGTGCTCGAATGCATGACCAGGTCGGCGCCGAGCTCGAACGGCTTCTGCCACACGGGCGTCGCGAACGTGTTGTCGACGCAAACCAGCGCGCCGCGGCCGTGCGCGAGGTCCGCGATGGTCTCGACGTCGCTGAGATTGAGCATCGGGTTCGACGGCGTTTCGAGCCACACCAGCCGCGTCTTGTCGGTGAGCGCCCTGCGCACGACGTCGGTGTTCGTCATGTCGACGAACGCGTAGCTGACGCCCATCGGACCGACGATGTCGCGCAGCTGCTTGGCCGTGCCGTGATAGCTCTCGACCGGCGCGAGCACGTGATCGCCCGGCCGCAGCAGGCTGAAAACCGCGAGCGATGCGCCGGAACCCGACGCATAGGCAGTCGCCTCCGCGCCGCCTTCGAGCGCCGCGATGCATT
>Ga0209382_10000738_pt1 | contig 52837 bp, 50 predicted proteins | sample SoiMetdeltSBSDD5_FD_187599 | JGI IMG/M metagenome (GOLD analysis project Ga0209382, IMG submission 187599) | Bulk soil microbial communities from a Populus tree surrounding site in Tennessee, USA - Soil MetaG P. deltoides SBSDD5 (SPAdes) (version 2) | ecosystem: Environmental > Terrestrial >...
CGACGTCGTGGTCCCACTGCGCGGTGTGGAACGCCGGGCCCTTGAAGTCCTCGCGTCCCGGGAGGTCGGGGATCCGCGGGATATGGAGTGCGCCGATGCCCGAGACGAGGACCCGTGCGGTGTACGCGTCGCCGCTGGCCGCCGTCGCATGCCACACGCCCTCGTCGGCGTCCCAGCGCGCCGAGCTGAGCTCGACCCCGAAGCGGATCCGGTCGCGCAGTCCGTACTTGTCGGTGACGTCCTCGAGGTAGTCCCAGATCTCCTCGCCGCTGGAGAAGGCGCGGGTCCAGTGCGGGTTCTGCTCGTAGGAGAAGGAGTACATGAGCGACGGGACATCGCAGGCGATGCCGGGATAGGTGTTGTCCCGCCAGGTGCCGCCGATGGCGTCGGCCTTCTCGACGATGACGAAGTCGTCGCGTCCGCTGCGCTGCAACTGGATCGCCATGCCGAGTCCGGAGAAGCCGGATCCGATGATGAGCACGTCGGTGGTCGTGTGTGCCGTCATGAGGCTCGTACTCCTTCATGCCAGTGGCTGCGGGGTGCCGCTGACCGCCGGTGAGTCTGCCGGTCGAGGCTGCTTCGATTTCAGATACTAACGGTATCTAGAATGATCCGGGAAGATGTTGTCCTGCGACCTGACCCACATGGCGGTCGGTCCTGACTGGTGCGAAGGGGAGCGATGGTCAGCCAGACCCTGACCCGGGCCGAGCGGCAGGCCCGGACCCGCGAAGCTCTGATCGCCACGGCGAAGCACCTGTTCCTCGACGTCGGCTACGCCGCCACCTCGCTCGACCGGGTCGCCGAGGCGGCCGGCTTCTCCAAGGGCGCGGTCTACTCCAACTTCCGGCACAAGGACGAGCTGTGCCTCGCCGTACTCGACGACATCCACGCCCGGCAATTGGCCCAGGTGGTCGCCGCGTTCGAGGTCGACGGCAGCCTGGACGAGCGGCTGGCCGTCTTCGAGGCGTGGGCCGAGGACAACATGGGCGAGCCGCGTTGGACGGCGCTCGAGGTGGAATTCGCGACCCGGGCCCGGCACTCGGAGTTCGTCGCCACCGCGCTGCGCGAGCGCAACCAGGCGATCCGAGACGCGATCGCGAGTCTGATCGCCGACTCCGCCGAGCGGTTCGGCCTGCGGCCCGCGATGAGCGCCGACGACGTCGCGACCGCCCTGCTCAGTCTCGGCATCGGCCTCGGCGTCGCTCGCTCCAACAACCCGAGCCTCCCGGTCCACGTCATGTCCCGCACCATCCGGCTCCTGCTCACCGGGCGCTGAGCGGCTGTCCCGCGTGTCCGGCGTACGTGGCCGGGGTCGGCCGTCCGTACTCTGCATGGCTTGTCCACACTCTGCATGGGTCGTACGCCGTGCAGAGTGCGGGGATACCACGAGAACGTGGTAACCCAGTGACGATTGCGGGATCTCGGCCGGTGGTCGGTAGGGTCCTGCCATGCACCCTCGGGCGGGCCAGCCGGCTGTACCTGACGATCTCGTCGACGTGCAGCGGTTGCTGGATGCGTACGTCGACACCAAGCCCGATCTAGGCGACCCGGGACAGTGGGTCGCGTTCGGCACGTCGGGCCATCGTGGCAGCAGTCTCGCCGGCTCCTTCAACGAGCCGCACATCGCGGCGATCAGCCAGGCGATCTGCGACTACCGGACCGAGCAGCGGGTCACCGGGCCGCTCCTGATCGGCCGTGACACCCATGCGCTGTCGGAGCCCGCGTGGCAGACCGTCATCGAGGTTCTGGTCGCCAACGACATCGCGGCGTTCGTCGACGAGCGCGGCGGCTACACGCCGACTCCGGCGGTGTCGCACGGGATCCTCCGGCTCAATCGGCAAGGGGTGCGGGGCGGCTGCGACGGCATCGTTGTGACGCCGTCGCACAATCCGCCGTCCGACGGCGGCATCAAGTACAACCCGCCGCACGGCGGCCCGGCCGACACCGACGCGACGACCTGGATCGCCGACCGGGCGAACGCCCTGCTCGCCGAGGAACTCGCCGGAGTCCGCCGGATTCCGTTCGACGACGCACACGGCCAGGTGGGTCATTACGACTTCCTCGGCAACTATGTCGCTGACCTGCCGGCCGTGATCGACATGGAAGCGATCCGCGGGGCCGCGCTGCGCATCGGTGCCGATCCGATGGGCGGCGCGAGCATCGAGTACTGGGCGGCCATCGCCAGTACGTTCGGGCTCGATCTCGACATCGTCAATCCCGAGGTCGACCCGCAGTGGGCGTTCATGACCCTCGACCACGACGGCAAGATCCGGATGGACTGTTCGTCGCCGTACGCGATGGCCTCCCTGGTCGACCAGCGCGAGTCCTACGACATCGCGACCGGCAACGACGCCGACGCCGACCGGCACGGCATCGTCACCCCCGATGTCGGCCTGATGAACCCCAATCACTTCCTCGCGGTCGCGATCGACTACCTGATCCGCAACCGCGACTGGCGGGCGTCGATCGCCATCGGCAAGACGCTGGTGTCGTCGAGCATGATCGACCGGGTGACCGCGAGCCTCGGCCGCCGGCTGCTCGAGGTGCCGGTCGGATTCAAGTGGTTCGTCCGCGGGCTGCTCGACGGGTCGATCGGCTTCGGCGGTGAGGAGAGCGCCGGCGCGTCCTTCCTGCGCCGCGACGGCACCTGCTGGACCACCGACAAGGACGGGATCGTCCTGGCCCTGCTCGCCTCGGAGATGCGTGCCGTCACCGGCCGCAGCCCGAGCGCGCGCTACGCCGACCTGGTCGGGATGCACGGCGACCCGGCCTACGCGCGGCTGGACGCCCCCGCTGACCGCGAGGAGAAGGCCCAGTTGGCCGATCTGAGCCCGGAGGCCGTGCAGGCGACGGATCTCGCCGGCGATCCGATCACGGCCAAGCTCACGACGGCACCGGGCAACGGGGCGTCGATCGGCGGGCTCAAGGTGACCACCGAGCACGCCTGGTTCGCCGCCCGGCCGTCGGGGACCGAGGACATCTACAAGATCTACGCGGAGTCCTTCCGCGGCCCCGATCATCTGGCGATGGTCCAGGCCGAGGCGCAGGACGTCGTCGCCGCCGCCATCGGCTGACCCGTCACGACGGTACGTCACCATCCGGCGACGATCCGTCACCGAACGAACCGCTCACCGATTCGGGGTATCCCTGCGGCCGATCGTCTACTAACGTCCGTCCGCGTGGTGGCCATGGCGCGGATGGCGCCGCCACGGGAGCAGTTCGACTCGCCGTACGACTGAGGTGGCTTCGGTGCAGTGCGCCCTCGAGGGCGACGGACCACGGAGGTCGGCGGCGTAGGGGGAGACCGCGCCCGACTCGGGACGGACCACTGGCAGGCACGAACCAGCGCGGAAGCGGTTCGTGCCCTCGATGATGGGACGGTTGTGCGCGTACGGCGACCCCTGCAGCGTTTCCCCCGTTGGCGTGTGGCCTTGGCGACCGGATGTGCCGCTGTGGTGGGGCTGGCCCTGTTGCCGGGCGCCAGCGCCGACCCCGACGACGATGACGCCCTTCCGAGCAAGGAGCGGGTGCACGACGCTCGGGACCGGGTCCGGACGACCGCCGATCGAGTCGATGCCATCGAACGTCGGCTGGGCGCGGCCGATCGGCGCCTGCAGTCGCTGTCGCTCGAGGCGGGCAAGGCGGTCGAGGCGTACAACGGCGCGCGTTATCAGCTTCGGGAGGCCCGGAAGGCCGTGCGCCGGGCCGAGCGGGCGGCGGCCAAGGCTGCGGCTCGCCTCAGCCGGCGGGAGGATCAGCTCGCTTCCGCGATCGTCGCCGACTTCGAGGGCGGCGGATCCCTGACGAATCTCAGCATCCTGCTCGAGGATCCGGATCCGACGGCGTTGCTGGAGAAGCTGGACGCCTATGCCGCGGTGACCGGGGCGTTGCAGTCCGATCGGGTGGCCTACCGGTCGGCGAAGGCCGATGCGGAGGTCAAGGAGGATCGCGCCGAGAAGGCGGCCGGGGAGCAGGAGGCCGCGACCGAGGCGGCCGAGGCCGCGAAGGAGGCGGCGGAAGCCGCTGTCGAGCGGGCGCAGTCCGCGGTGTCGACCATCGCCGACGAGAAGGACGTGCTGATCCGCCGGCTGGCGCAGGTCCGCAACATCTCGCTCGCGCTCGCGCAGCAGCGCCAGCAGGAGCTCGCCGAGCGGGCCGCTGAACGGGCCGCCGAGCGGGCCGCCCGGCAGGCCCGGCGAGAGCGGCGAGAGCAGCGGGAGCAGGAGCAGTCCGAGCCGGATCCGGACCGACCGACCCACGACAACCCGTCGCCCGGCGAGGATCCGCCTCCCGACAACGATCCGGCGCCGTCGAACGGCGTACGGGCGGCGATCCAGTACGCCAAGGCACAGATCGGCGAGCCGTACGTCTATGGCGCCGACGGGCCGGACGAGTGGGACTGCTCGGGACTCACGATGCGGGCCTGGGCGGCGGCCGGCGAGTCGCTGTCGCACTGGAGCGTCGCGCAGTATCGCGAGACGACGCCGATCGCGTTCTCCGACCTCCGGCGTGGTGACCTGCTGTTCTGGGCCGACTCCGACGACCCGGACACGATCTACCACGTGGCGATGTATCTCGGCGGCGACATGATGATCCATGCGCCGAGTCCGGGCAACACCGTCGAGATCGTCTCGATGTACTACTGGATCCTGCCCAACCTCTACACGCGCGTCTGAGGCCGCTTCGCCCGGCTGAGGCTGCGCGTTTGCGGGACGGTGGTCGTCTCGCGTGTGTCGAACGCCGCAACCGTCCCGCAATCGCGATCGGGCTTAAATCACACCTATGTAGTTTGCAAGTCGACACACCGTGTGGCAGAAGTTTTTTCTGTGAAAGGTGTTCCTTCTGGGGCGCATGAGCACTACGGTCACCCATGCAGACGGAATCCGCGCCCGCCTCGGGCCGGGCCGAGAAGTTGCGTACGGGCCGTCGAGGAAGGGGCTCGTACCCGACGGATGGGATGGCTGTGCACGAACAGCGATCAAGGGGGCGAAGCCGTCGCTGGCGCCTTGGCTTGGCGTCCGGCTGCGCTGCCGCGTTGTGCGTGGCCATGCTGCCGGGCGCCAGCGCGGACCCTGACGACGAGACGTTTCCGAGCCGGGAGCGGGTACGCGAGGCGCAAGAGCGGGCCGCGACCACGGCCGACCGGGTCGATGCCATCGAGGCGGCGCTGGTCGCGGCCGACCAGCGGCTCGAGACCATGTCGATCGAGGCCGCGAAGGCCGTCGAGGCCTACAACGGTGCGCGCTACAAGCTGCAGGAGTCCCGTGAGGCCGCCCGCCGGGCGGCCCGGACCGCGGAGGCAGCCGCGGCGGACGTACGCGATCTCGAGGACCAGCTGTCGTCGGCCGTCGTCGCCACCTTCGAGAACGGCGGGACGCTGACCAACCTCGGCATCCTGGTCCGGGACCCCAATCCGGACGCGCTGCTGGAGCACCTGGACGCCTACGCCGGGGTGACCGGTGCGCTGCAGTCGGATCTCGACCGCTACGAGTCGGCCAAGATCGTTGCGGACGTCCTGGCGGCCCGGGCCGAGTCGGCCGTCGCCGAGCGAGAGGCGGCGGCCGAGGCCGCCGAAGCGGCGAAGGAGGCCGCGGAGGCCGCCGTCGCGGAGGCTGAGGCCGCCGTCTCGTCAATCGCCGCCGAGAAGGACGCGCTGGTGCGCGAGCTCGCCCGGCTGCAGAACATCTCGGTCGAGCTGGCCCGGCAGCGTCAGGAGGCGCTGGCCGCACAGGCCGCGGAGGAGGCGGCCGAAGCGGCGGCGGAGGAAGCCGCCGAGCTGGCCGAACAGGAGCAGGCCGAACAAGGGGAGCAGGACGGGCAGGAGGAGCCGCCGACCGAGTCGGAGCCGCCGACGGAGGAGAACGATCCGCCCTCCGACCAGGAGAACGAGGACCCGCCGCCCTCCGACGACGGCGAGAACGATCCGCCGCCGTCCGACGACGGTGACAACGATCCGCCGCCGTCCGACGACGGTGACAACGATCCGCCGCCGGACAACGATCCGCCGCCCTCCGACGACGGTGACAACGATCCGCCGCCGGACACCGACCCGCCCCCGCCGCCGAACGACGACCCGCCCCCGCCGAGCGCCGATCCGCCGGCGCCTCACGGCGCGCGGGCCGCGATCAGGTTCGCGAAGGCTCAGCTGGGCGAGCCGTACGTCTACGGCGCGGCCGGTCCGAACGCCTGGGACTGCTCCGGTCTCACCATGAAGTCGTGGCGCCGGGCCGGGAAGTCACTGTCGCACTGGAGCGTCGCGCAGTACTACGAGACGACGCCGATCAGATTCTCCGCCCTGCGCCGCGGTGACCTGCTCTTCTGGGGCGAGACCAGTGACCCCGACACGATCTACCACGTCGCGATGTATCTCGGACGCGGCAAGATGATCCAGGCGCCGCGGCCGGGCCGCAGCGTCGAGATCGTCTCGATGTACTACTGGATCCTGCCGAACTTCTACACCCGGGTCTGACGTCGAGGTCAGTGTGGCTCGGTGTGCCGCCGGCGGCTGGCCTCGATCTCGGCCTCGGCGTCGGTCCGGCCCACCCAGGTGGCGCCCTCGACCGATTTGCCGGGCTCCAGGTCCTTGTAGACCTCGAAGAAGTGCTGGATCTCCAGGCGGTCGAACTCGGGGAGGTGGTGGATGTCGCGCAGGTGCTCCTGCCGCGGATCGGTCGCGGGGACGCAGAGCACCTTGTCGTCGCCGCCGGCCTCGTCCGTCATCCGGAACATCCCGATCGCGCGACACGTGATCAGGCAGCCGGGGAAGGTCGGCTCTTCGAGCAGCACCAGTGCGTCGAGCGGGTCGCCGTCTTGGCCGAGCGTGTTCTCGATGAAGCCGTAGTCGGCCGGATACTGGGTGGCGGTGAACAACGTACGGTCGAGACGGAGCCGACCGGTCTCGTGGTCGAGCTCGTACTTGTTGCGGTTGCCCTTGGGGATCTCCACGAAAACGTCGAACTGCACGCTGGTCGCCTCCGCTCACCGCCTCGTCGACAGGCGACACTAGTCTCTCGCATCGAATCCCTCGGGAAGGACGGCAGGCCACCTTGAGCAGAGGACGGGTCATCTTGATCGCCGCGTTGGCGTTCGTCGTGCTCGCGACCGCCGGCGGACTGGCCTGGTGGGGTGGGTTGTTCGAGAGCGACGACGAGCCGGTCGTGTCGGCACTCGAGGTCGCGCCGCCGGAGGGGCTCGAGCTTCCCGCCGCGCGGACGCCGGAGCCGGTGCTGCCCGCGCCGGACGGCCCGGCGGTGTCCAACGCGGCGTTGCGGTCTCGGGTCGCGCCGCTGCTCGGCGACGCCGACCTGGGTCGCCACGTGGGATTCGCGGCGTACGACCTGACCCACGGCCGGCCCCTGTGGACCTCCGGCGGCGGCGAGCCGTACATCCCGGCGTCCACGCTCAAGCTGTTCACGGGGACGGCCGCGCTCGAGGCGATCGGCGGCGACCAGGTGTTCACGACGTCGACCGTGCTCCGGCCGGCCCGGCGGAACGAGCCGGCCCAGGTGGTCCTCGTCGGCGGAGGCGACCCGCTCTTGTCCAGCCTGTCGCCGCGGGCGGCGGACAAGCTCTATCCGCGACCGGCGACCCTCGGCGAGCTGGCGGACGCGACCGTCTCGGCGCTGGAGGAGCAGCGCGTCCGGCGGGTGGCGATCGGCTACGACGCGAGCCGCTACGCCGGGCCGTCGGACAATCCGACCTGGGAGCCCGACTACGTGCCCGACGAGGTCCCGCCGATCAGCCCGCTGTGGGTCGACGAGGGCACTAATCCGGCCAACCCGTACGCCGCTGTCCTCGATCCGGCGAGCTCGGCGGCCGAGGCGTTCGCGACCGAGCTGGTCGACCGTGGCATCAAGCTCGTCGGCGCGCCGACCGCTGCTCCTGGCGCGACCGGTCAGCCGCTGGGCGCCGTCGACAGCGCGCCGCTACGCGACATCGTCGGCCACGTGCTCGACACGAGCGACAACGCCGGAGCCGAGATCCTGCTCCGCGAGGTCGGGATCGCGACTGGCCGGCCGGGCTCGTTCGTGGGTGGCGTCGACGGCGTACGCGAGGTGCTCGGCGGTCTCGGTGTGCCGATGCGCGGCATCGAGACCTTCGACGGCAGCGGCCTGTCCCGCGCCAACCGCGTCACCCTCGAGTCCTTGCTGGCGGTGCTCCAGGTCGCGAGCGACGAACGCCATCCGGAGCTGCGCGACGCCGTGACGCGACTGCCGGTGGCGGGCTACACCGGGACGCTGGAGTCCCGCTTCATCGGCGACGGCGCCGACGCCGGGCTCGGTGTGGTGCGGGCCAAGACCGGCACGTTGTCCCACGTCCACGGCCTGGCCGGGACGGTGGTCGACCGGGACGGCGTGGCCGTGGCGTTCGTCGCGCTGGTCGATCGGGTGCCGCTGCTTGACACCCTCGACGCCCGCGGGATCCTCGACGACATCGCCGCCGCGGTCGCCTCGTGCGGCTGCCGCCGCTGACCGCCATGGGCACTTGCGTACGGTTGTCGCCATGAGCGAATCGGCGATGATCGACTGGGACTTCGCCGTGCTGACCGCGCGCCGGCTGATCCGGCCCGGTCCTTATCTGTCGGGAGACGAGACCCGTTCGGTCGTCGACACCCTCCGGGCCTGCGCCGCGACGGCAGAGGAACACGTCCGCAACTACACCCTCCTCGACGCCGTCGGCCCGGAGTCGCCGGTCCTCGTGGTCGACCGGTCCGGCTGGGTGGAGGCCAACGCCGACGGCTTCTCCAAGGTCGTCCAGCCGCTGGTCGACAAGGTCGAGTCGCAGCGGCGTTCGCTGGCCGGGATGGCGGGCACCGTCGGGGCGCGTGTCACGGGCGCCGAGGCAGGGGCGTTGCTGGCGTTCCTGTCGCACAAGGTGCTCGGCCAGTTCGACCCGTTCGGTGGCCCGGCCGACGCCGGCGACCGGCCCGGCCGGCTGCTGTTGGTGGCCCCCAACATCGTGGCCGCCGAGCAGGAGATGGAGGTCGTGCCCGACGACTTCCGGCTGTGGGTGTGCCTCCACGAGGAGACGCATCGGGTGCAGTTCACGGCCGTGCCGTGGCTGCGTGAGCACCTGCTCGCCGAGATCGGCGCGTTCGTCGAGGCGACCGACGTCGACCCGGAGCGGCTGCGGGGCATGCTGGCCGAGGGCATCCGCCGGTTCACCGAGGTCGTCCGCGGCGACTCCGGGGGTTCCCTGCTCGACCTGTTCACCAGCGCCGACCAGCGCGCCGTCATCGACCGGGTGACGGCGGTGATGTCGCTGCTCGAGGGGCACGCCGACGTGGTGATGGACGGCGTCGGCCCGGCGGTGGTGCCGTCGGTGGCGACGATCCGCACCCGCTTCGACAAGCGCCGCAAGGGCCGCTCCCCGGCCGACCGGGTGATGCGCCGGCTGCTCGGGCTGGACGCCAAGATGCGCCAGTACTCCGACGGCGCGGCCTTCGTCAACGCGGTCGTGGACCGGGTCGGCATGGCCGGCTTCAACGCGGTCTGGGCCGGTCCGGAGCAGTTGCCGAGCGCCAAGGAGATCGCCGACCCGGAGGCGTGGCTGCATCGCGTGCACGGGTGAGTACGCGAGGCGGCATAGTGGGATCGTGTCGACGCAGGCCAGGCCGCGCCTCGAACCCGTCGTCGCCGACGCCCGACGGGCGGTACGCGACGCGATCGACGACCTGGATCCCGGTGCGGTCGTGCTGGTCGGGTTGTCCGGAGGCGCCGACTCTCTCGCGTTGCTGTCCGCAACCTGCTTCGAGGCCGGCCGGGCCGGACTGCGCTGCGGCGCCGTCGTCGTGGACCACGGCCTGCAGACGGAGTCGGCCGACGTGGCGGCCACGGCCGCGAGGCAGGCGCGTGACCTCGGGTCCGACCCCGTGGACGTCCGCCGGGTCGAGGTGACAAGGGCCGGTGGACCCGAGGCGGCTGCCCGAGCGGCCCGGCGATCGGCGCTGCGGGCGGCCGCGACCGATCATGGAGCGGCCGCCGTACTCCTCGGTCACACCCTTGATGACCAGGCCGAGACCGTGCTGTTGGGCCTGGCGCGCGGCTCGGGACCGCGATCGCTGTCCGGGATGGCGCCGCGGGACGGACTGTGGCGGCGGCCGTTCCTCGGCATGCGCCGGTCGCAGACCGAGACGGTGTGCCGGGCCGCCGGACTCACCTGGTGGGAGGACCCACACAATCGGGATGTCGCGCTGACCCGGGTACGGGTCCGGACCCGCGTACTCCCGATGCTCGAAGCCGACCTCGGCCCCGGTGTGGTCGAGGCACTGGCCCGGACGGGTGCCCTGGCCCGAGCCGACGCCGATCTCCTCGACGCCCAGGCGGCCGAGATCGCGGACACGGTGACCGACCCCGACGGCGGCGTCGACGCGACCGCACTGGCGTCGGCGCCGACCGCCCTGCGTAGCCGCGTACTCCGCCACGCGGCCCTGGCCGCCGGTTGCCCGGGGACGGACCTGACGGCCGGGCATGTCGCCGCCCTCGACCGACTGGTCAATGACTGGCACGGGCAGCGTGGCGTCGACCTGCCCGGCGGGGTCGTGGCCCGCCGCTCACACGGTCGGCTCCGACTCGACCGGTCTGAGTAGCGACCTCGCCATGGCACCCGCGATGCCGATCCGTTCGTCTGAGATGCTGGCCGGGTGGACGCATCGCACGTTGCCGACGACCTGCAAAAAGTGCTGATCACCGAGGACCAGGTGCGAAGTCGGATCGGCGAGATCGCCGAGCAGATCGGTCGCGACTACGAGGGCAAGGACCTTCTGCTGGTCGGGGTGCTGCGGGGCGCCGTGATGGTGATGGCGGACCTCGCCCGGGCCCTGGACCGGCACGTCGAGATGGACTGGATGGCGATCTCGTCCTACGGCTCCGGCACCACGTCGTCCGGTGTGGTCCGGATCCTCAAGGACCTCGACACCGACCTCATCGACCGCAACGCGCTGATCGTCGAGGACATCGTCGACACCGGGCTCACGCTGTCGTGGCTGGTGGCCAACCTCGAGTCGCGCGGGCCGGCCTCAGTGGAGATCTGTGCTCTGCTCCGCAAACCGGACGCGCTCGAGCGCAGCGTCGACGTGAGGTACGTCGGCTTCGACATCCCCAACGAGTTCGTGGTTGGCTACGGACTCGACTACGCTGAGAAGTACCGCAATCTCCGCGATATCGCGACGCTTGCCCCGCACGTCTACGCCTGACGGTGGTGGAGTCGGTGTCCGATTCGGGCGGTGGGTGACCGTAGGGTGCGCTACATCACCTTGGTGCGCGACGATGGGGGAACACAGCAAGGCGTCTCGTTCGTTGGGTACATGTAGCGTCTGGTGACGCAGTGTTAGCGGCCGGGCCGTACCGGTCCGCTCCCGGAAGTGGTAGGAGGAACGGGGTTTCGACCCCGAGCATGGACCGTGAGACGAATCTTTAGAGGGCCCTGGCTCTGGATCGTGCTGGGTGTCTTTGCCGTGCTCGGAATCCTTCAGTACGTCTCGTCGAGCTCCGGCTACGAGGAGATCGACACCGGCGAGATGGTCCACGACATCAAGGACGGCTCGGTCGACGAGGTGACGTTCGTCGAGGGCGACCAGGAGATCCGTGCCACGCTCGACGACGGCTCGCAGGTCCGGGCCAAGTGGCTCGGCGACCAGGGCTTCCAGCTGGTGCAGGAGGTCGAGCAGCAGGAGCAGGCCGGCGAGATCAGCTCGTTCAACGTCGAGGTCCCCAAGCCCAGCGTGCTGGGCAGCCTGCTGATCAACCTGCTGCCGTTCGTGCTGATCTTCTTGCTGATCCTGTTCCTCATCAACCACGTCCAGGGCGGCGGCGGCCGGGTGATGCAGTTCGCCAAGTCGAAGGCGAAGCTGATCTCCAAGGACATGCCGAAGACGACGTTCAACGACGTCGCCGGTGTCGACGAGGCCGTCGAGGAGCTGCAGGAGATCAAGGAGTTCCTCGCCGAGCCGGCGAAGTTCCATGCCGTCGGCGCCAAGATCCCCAAGGGCGTGCTGCTCTACGGCCAGCCCGGCACTGGCAAGACCCTGTTGGCCCGAGCGGTCGCGGGCGAGGCGGGCGTGCCGTTCTACTCCATCTCCGGCTCGGACTTCGTCGAGATGTTCGTCGGCGTCGGCGCCAGCCGGGTGCGCGACCTGTTCGAGCAGGCGAAGGAGAATGCGCCGGCGATCGTCTTCATCGACGAGATCGACGCCGTCGGGCGGCACCGTGGCGCCGGCATGGGCGGCGGCCACGACGAGCGGGAGCAGACCCTCAACCAGCTGCTCGTCGAGATGGACGGCTTCGACGTCCGCGGCGGCGTCATCCTGATCGCCGCGACCAACCGGCCCGACGTGCTCGACCCCGCGTTGCTCCGGCCCGGCCGGTTCGACCGGCAGGTCACGGTCGATACTCCTGATCTGGTGGGCCGCACCAAGATCCTGCAGGTGCACTCCCGCGGCAAGCCGATGGCGGCCGACATCGACCTCGGTGCCGTCGCCCGGCGTACTCCCGGCTTCACCGGCGCGGACCTCGCCAACGTGCTCAACGAGGCGGCGCTGCTGACCGCCCGCGCGTCCAGCAAGATGATCGACAACAGGTCGCTCGACGAGGCGATCGATCGGGTCATCGCCGGGCCGCAGAAGCGCACGAGGGTGATGAGTGAGCAGGAGAAGAAGATCACCGCCTACCACGAGGGCGGTCACGCGCTGGTCGCCGCGGCGCAACCGGGCAGCGACCCGGTCCACAAGATCACGATCCTGCCGCGCGGCCGGGCATTGGGCTACACGATGGTGCTGCCGGACGAGGACAAGTACTCCACGACCCGCAGCGAGATGCTCGACAAGCTGGCGTACATGATGGGCGGCCGCGCCGCCGAGGAGCTGGTCTTCCACGACCCGACCACCGGAGCGGCCGACGACATCGAGAAGGCCACCAAGCTGGCCCGATCGATGGTGACGCAGTTCGGCATGACCGAGCGGCTCGGCGCGATCAAGTTCGGCGAGGACAACTCCGAGCCGTTCCTTGGTCGCGACTTCGGGCACACCCGCAACTACTCCGAGGACATCGCGGCCGCCGTCGACGAAGAGGTCAAGGACCTGATCAGCACGGCGCACCAGGAGGCCTACGACATCCTCGCGGAGAACCGTGACGTCCTCGATGCCCTGGTGCTCGGGCTCCTGGAGAAGGAGACGCTGGACAAGGCCCAGGTGGCGGAGATCTTCGAGGCCTTGCGGCGCCGGCCGGTGCGGCCGTCGTGGACCGGCTCGCCGACGCGGGTGCCGAGCGACGTGCCGCCGGTGAGCTCGCCGAAGAAGCGGGCGGGCCAGAACGGCGAGCCCGAGGAGGAGGGCGCGCCGGTGGTGATCGCGCCCGGCGCCCAAGGCGACGTGCATGGCGGCTCCGTTCCACCGGCGCCGGGTCAGCCGCCCGGACCGCCGCCGCCCAAGACGGGAGCCTGACTTGACGGCCGAGGTCGAACACGACGAGTGGGCGTTGCTCGATCCCAATCGTCGCTACCCGACGTTCGACCTCGAGCGGGCCGAGGCCGCCGTACGCGAGTTGCTGATCGCCGTCGGTGAGGACCCCGAACGGGAAGGGCTGCAGGACACCCCGCATCGGGTAGCCCGCGCCTATCGCGAGCTGTTGTCGGGCATGCGGACCCAGCCGAGCGACGTGCTCACCCGGACGTTCAACCTCGAGCACGAAGAGATGGTGCTGGTCAAGGACATCGAGCTGTGGTCGATGTGCGAGCACCATCTCGTGCCGTTCACCGGTGTCGTGCACGTCGGCTACATCCCCAACACCAAGGGTCAGATCACCGGACTGTCCAAGATCGCGCGGCTGGTCGACGTGTTCGCCCGCCGGCTGCAGGTGCAGGAGCGACTCACCACGGAGATCGCGGAAGCCCTTGTGGAGCAGCTCGATCCGCGGGGCGTGATCGTCGTGGTCGAGGCCGAGCACCTGTGCATGACGATGCGCGGCGTACGCAAGCCCGGCTCCAAGACGGTGACGAGCGCCGTCCGTGGTTCGCTGCACAAGCCGGCCACCCGCGCCGAGGCGATGGGCCTCATCCTGCACTGAGGCGTGACGTCGCCAGGCGGCCTAGGGTACGCAGCATGGTGCATGCCTACGTGGCCGGACTGCCGCGGCCGGACCGCAGCCTCGTGATGGGCGTCCTCAACGTGACGCCGGACTCCTTCTCCGACGGGGGCGAGTGGCTGGAGCCGCAAGCGGCGATCGAGCACGGCCGCCGCATGGTCGCCGACGGCGCGGACCTCGTCGACGTCGGTGGCGAGTCGACCCGGCCGGGTGCGTTGCGTTCGCCGGTCGACGAGGAGTTGCGACGGGTGCTGCCGGTCGTCGGCGAGCTCGCCGCCGACGGGGTCGTCGTGTCGATCGACACCATGCGCGCCGAGGTCGCCGAGAAGGCGCTCGAGGCCGGTGCCCGGGTGATCAACGACGTGTCCGGCGGCCGGGCCGACTCGCGGATGTTCGCCATGGCGGCGGCCGCGAACGTGCCGTACATCCTCATGCACTGGCGCCGGCACTCCGCGACCATGGATGACGACACGGCTTACGACGACGTCGTCGCCGATGTGCTCGCGGAGCTGGCGCCGCAGGTCGAGGCGGCGCAGGCGGCCGGCGTGGCGCCGGAGCGGCTGGCGATCGATCCCGGCCTCGGATTCTCCAAGCGAGCTGAGCACAACTGGACTCTGTTGCAGAGACTTCCGGAACTCCTCGCTTGGGGTTTTCCTGTGCTCGTCGGCGCCAGCCGCAAGCGGTTCCTCGGCTCCCTGCTGGGTGCCGATCCGGACGAGCCGCGCCCGGCTGCCGAGCGGGACGCTGCGACGGTCGCGGTCACGGCGCTCGCCGCTGCCGCCGGCGCCTGGTGTGTGCGTGTCCACGATGTACGCCCCAACGCCGACGCGGTCCGAGTCGTGAAACGGTGGTCTGATGGATAGTCGCGATACGCCGTGGCCGGCGGACCTCGACCGGATCACGATCACCGGAATCGAGGCGGTCGGACACCACGGCGTACTCCCCGAGGAGCGCCGTGACGGACAGCGCTTCGTGGTCGATCTCGAGCTCGCGCTGGACACCAGGGCCGCAGCCTGGTCGGATGATTTATCGCGTACTGTCGACTATGGCAGCCTGGCCCAGCAGGTTCATGATGCCGTGGCGTCGGATCCCGTCGACCTGATCGAGACCCTTGCGCAGCGGGTCGCTGGTCTGGTCCTCGATAAGGAAGCCGTGCAGTCAGTCCGCGTCACGGTCCACAAGCCGGAAGCACCGATCCCGGTGACGTTCACGGACGTCGCCGTCACGATAGAGCGGAGTCGCACGTGACTGAGACGCCGAACCCGTATATCCCGGACACGGACACGATGACCGGCGAGATGCATCCCATCCGCCAGGCCGTGCTGTCGCTGGGATCCAACCTGGGGGAGCGGTTCGCCACGATCGAGGGCGGTGTCAACGCGCTCGCCGACACGCCCGACGTGACCGTCGTCGCGGTGTCTCCGGTCTACGAGACCTTGCCGGACGATGCGCCGGAGGGCTCACCGAAGTTCCTGAACGCGATGCTGCTCGTCGACACCACCCTGTCGGTCCACACTCTGCTCGACCGCTGCCTCGCCGTGGAGTCCGCCTTCGGCCGCGAGCGGACCGGCATCCGGCACGAGCCGCGCACGCTCGACGTCGACCTGATCGTCGTAGGCGACCGGGTCGTCGACGACGAAGGGCTGTCGCTGCCGCACCCGGGGGCGCATCGCCGGGCCTACATCCTGCGACCGTGGCTCGACGTCGATCCCGAGGCCTACATCCCCGGCCACGGTCTCGTCGTCGAGCTGATCGACAAGCTCGACGAGTCGGGGATCGAACGCCGCGACGATCTGCCGATCTACATTTAGCTCACTCACCGCCGACGCCGACGAGTGATGACGAGGACACGGGGTGAGTGAGCAAGAAGGACGGTTGCGGACGACAGCCGCGACCACGCTGGCGATCGTCGGGCTGATCGGGCTCGCCGTCGGCGGCGTGATCCGGCCGCTCATCGAACGCGGCAACGGCGTCGCGCCGACCGTACCGTGGGCGGCGTCCCTGACGCTGGCGTTCCTGGCCGCCGTACTCGGTGGGCTGGCCTGGACGACCTATCGCACGATTCATCAACACCGCCGCCGGATCGAGCCGCAGCGGGCGGTGAACCTGTTGGTGTTCGGCAAGGCGAGTGCGATCGCCGGAGCCGCCGTCGCAGGTGGCTATCTCGGCTACGCGTTGAGCTGGATCGACTCGGCTGACGACGCCGCGCTTCCGCGGGAACGCTTGGTGCACTCACTGGTCGCCTGCGCCGCTGCGGCCGCCGTCATGGCCGGAGGTTTGCTGCTCGAACGGGCTTGCCGGGTGCCCGGCGACGGAGACGAAGGGGGATCCGGCGAGCCGGGCGCCGAAGGCGGCGGCGTGGCACCGGAGAATCATCAGGGCTGACCCCTACTCTTAGGCCCCATGCCATCGAACCGACGCCGCCAGCGCAGTGTCCGTATCACGGTCGCTGTCGTCCTCCTCGTGGTCGCTGGTCTCGTCGTTCTCGCCGCTCTCTTCATCGCGGAGTTGGTCGTGCTCGCTGGCGCGGCCGTAGTGGCTTTTTTTGCCGGCGTTGGCGCGGTACGCCTGGTGCTTGATGAATTGGTCCGAAGCCGCCGGGACGCGGCCGAGGACCGGGTCGCCCAGGCCCGTGCCTACCAGAAGTTGAACGCTCGCAGGGCCGACGAGCATGCGACCTTTGCCGATCAGATAACCACCCGCCTTGAAGACGCCACCACCACAGTGAAGGAGCTGCGAGGAACACTCCGTCTCGCTGAGCGACGAACCGAGCTGGCCGAGCAACGTGCCAAGCACGAGGCGCGCCGGCGAGGTGAGCTGCAGGTCCGGCTCGACACGCTGTCCTCGGAGTCCGAAGAGGAGCGTCCGGAAGCCAGCGAGGGATCGGCGAGCGCCTCGCCCTACTGGGATCCCGAGGTCCCCACCGTCGTGGATCTGCTGGCGTGGGAGGACCGGGAAGATGCCGGGCCTCCCGGCATCTCCGAGGCCGACGGCCGGCTGGCCTAGTCGCGTGGACAGGGCTGCGCTGTGGATCGCCACAGCGCAGCCCGATCCGTGTCAGGTCAGGCGCGGATCGGACCCGGCTGTTCGAGCTCGATGTCGCTGATGCCGACGCCCTCGTCGTCGGCCCGGATCGACCGCCGGAGCGCAGCATGGAGGGAGTCGGGTGTGAGGACGCCGACCAGCCGGTCGCCGTCGAGGACCGCCACCCAGCCGGCGTCATAGCGCAGCATCGTCGCGAGCGCGTCCTTCAACGCGTCGTCGTGGGCGACGTAGGCGTCCATGCGCCGGGCCCGGGCGCCGACCGTCCCGGTGCCTTCGGCCAGGTCGATCGAGATCCAGCCGCGCAGGTCGTCGTTGGCATCGAGCACGACCGCCCACCGGGCGCCGTCGACCAGCATGGCCTGTCGGGCCTCGGCCAGGGTGTCGTCGACGCGCACCATCGGGGCGCGTACGAGGTCTTCGTCCTCTATCGGCGTCACGGCGAGGCGACGCAGGCCGCGGTCGGCGCCGACGAACTCCGCGACGAAGTCATCGGCCGGCGCGCCCAGGATCGCGGCCGGAGTGTCGTACTGCGCGAGCCGGCCGCCCTGCGCGAAGACTGCGACCTTGTCGCCGAGTCGCACGGCTTCCTCGATGTCGTGCGTCACGAACATCACGGTCTTGCCGAGCTCCTCCTGGAGATCGCGGAACTCGTCCTGCAGGCGTCCACGCACGACCGGGTCGACGGCTCCGAACGGCTCGTCCATGAGGAGTAGGGGTGGGTCGGCCGCGAGCGCGCGGGCGACGCCGACCCGCTGCCGCTGACCGCCAGACAGCTGACTCGGATAGCGGTCGCCGTAGACCGCCGGGTCGAGGCCGACCAGGTCGAGCAGCTCGTCGACGCGTTCGCGGGTGCGCTTGCGGTCCCAGCCGATCAGCTCCGGCACCGTCGCGACGTTGGTCCGGATCGTCTGGTGGGGGAACAGCCCGACCTGCTGGATCACGTACCCGATCCGGCGCCGCAACTTCACCGGGTCGACTTTCGTGACGTCCTCGCCGTCGAGGAGGATGCGTCCCGTGGTGGGCTCGATGAGGCGGTTGACCATCTTGAGTGTGGTCGATTTGCCGCAGCCGGAGGGACCGACGAGGAGAACGAGTGATTGCGCCGGCACGTCCAGGTCGAGCTCGCGCACGGCGACCGTTCCGTCGGAGTAGGTCTTGCCCACACCGTCCAGACGGATCATCGGATCTTCGGTACGGTCCATGTCGTGACTGTACTGTCCCTGGCGGGCATCGCTGCCCCGACGGCGGCTGACGATCCGTCCTGCTACGCGCGGACCACCAACAAGTGGATCTGCGGAGCGTACTGGAAGGACTATCAGTCCGAGTTGGTCGACGCGACGACACAACACCTCCAGATCACCATCGCGGCGGTCGTTCTAGGATTCGTCATCGCCATTCCCATGGCGGTGATCGCCCGTCGCTACTCGTCGCTGAAGGGTGGCATCCTCGGTCTCAGTACAGCCCTCTACACGATTCCGTCGATCGCGCTGTTTCCGATCCTCGTGCTCTTCACCGGCATCACGATGACGACCGTCATCATCGGACTCGCGCTCTACTCTCTGACGATCCTGGTCCGCAACACGTTGACCGGTTTGGAGGCCGTGCCCGACGACGTACGCGAGTCGGCCACCGGACTGGGTTACGGACGCACCCGGCTGCTATTGAAGATCGAGTTCCCGCTGGCGTTGCCGGTCATCATGGCCGGCCTTCGCGTCGCGACCGTGTCGACGGTCGCCCTGACGACGGTCGGTGTGATCGTCTCGTACGGCGGGCTCGGCCAGCTGTTGGCGGACGGAGTTCAAAACGACTTCAAGGCCGAGATCTTCGCGGCCAGCATGCTGTGCGTGGCGCTGGCCCTGGCGCTGGACGTTGTGCTGTTGGGACTGCAGTGGCTCCTGACTCCCTGGGTACGGGCGAGAGGAGCCTGACTCGATGCTGGGCGACGCCTTTGACTATCTGACCGACTGGTCGAACTGGACCGGCGACGACGGCATGCTCACCCTGCTGATCGAGCAGCTCCTGCTGACCGTCACGGCGCTGGCCATCACGATGCTGATCGGACTCCCCATCGCGCTCTATCTGGGCCACATCGGGCGCGGCGGCTTCCTCGCCATCAACATCTCCAACGTCGGCCGCGCGATTCCGACGTTCGCGGTCTTGGTGTTGCTGTCGGTCGGGTTCGTGGGAACCGACGAGCTGGGTCCGTACGGCCGGGCCGGCCTCGCCACCTTGATCGCACTGGTCCTCTTCGCTCTACCCCCTATCGTCACGAACGGGTACGTCGGCATTCGCGAGGTCGACCGGGACACCGTCGAAGCGTCGACCGGCATGGGGATGCGCGGCGGTCAGGTCTTCTGGCGGGTCGAGCTACCGCTCGCGATGCCCGTGATCATGACGGGAGTACGGTTGGCACTTGTACAAGTGTGGGCGACCGCGACGATCGCCGCTCTGGTTGCCGGTCCGGGACTCGGCAACGTCATCGTTTCAGGCTTCTACAACAGCAACTACGGGAAGGGTCTCGCCGGTGCCTTCGTGGTCGCCGCCGTGGCCTTCGTCCTCGAAGTGCTCACCATCGGAGCGGAGCGTCTGGTGGCGCCCGCGCACCAGCGGCGGACCAAACGGGCCGAGGCGCCTCGCCGAACTGTCGGCGCCGCCGTGTAAAGGTGGTGAGCTGTATGTGGGGCGCTGGTTGGTGCCCCACCGGACACGCGGAGTAGGAACTCCGGGACACAGAAGGTGGAGGCATCAACATGAAGATGCGTCATGCACTGGTAGCGACGGCGGTGGCGCTGAGCCTCGCCGTGACTGCCTGTGGCAACGACAGCGGGGAAGAAGAAAGCGATGGTGGCAGCGGTGAGGCCACCGGGGGCCCGCTGACCCTGTCCGGCCAGAACTTCACCGAGATGCAGATCATGGCCGCGATGTACGAGCAGCTGCTCACCGACGCGGGCTACGACGTGACGACCAAGCTGGTCGCGACCCGTGACGTCTACATCAGCCAGCTCGAATCGGGCGAGGTCGACGTCGTTCCCGAATACCTGTCGGGCATCGCGGACCAGCTCAACGTCTTGCAGAACGGCGCCAACGCCGAGCCGGTCACGACTAACGACCCGCAGGAGTCGCTCCAAGCGCTGCAGCCGCTGGCCGACGAAGCTGGCATCACGATGCTGGAGCCGGCCGAGGCGACCGACCAGAACGCGTTCGCCGTGACGCAGGACTACGCCGAGGAGAACGACCTGACGACGCTGTCCGACCTGGGTGCGCTGGGCGAGCCGATCACCTTGGCGGCGGCGCCCGACTGTGAGGGACGGCCCGACTGTGAGGCGGGCCTGACCGGGGTCTACGGCATCGATATCGAGGAGATCCTGCCGCTCGGCTTCGGGTCACCGCAGACGATCGACTCGGTCGTGAGCGGCGAGTCGCAGCTCGGTCTGGTCGCGACGACACAGGCCGACCTCGAGGAGAGCGGCCTGGTGATCCTCGAGGACGACCAAGGCATCCAGCCGGCCCAGAACCTCATTCCGGCCGTCAACACCGACTTCCTCAATGATCACCCCGACGTCGCCGAGGTGCTCAACGAGCTCGCCGCGGTGCTGACGACCGAGGACCTGGCTGACCTCAACGGCCGCGTCTCGATCGACCGCGAGAAGCCCGAGGACGTCGCGGCCGACTACCTCTCGGAGCAGGGCCTGACCTGATCCGTGCAGATGACGATGGGTCGCTCGTGGCGCGCGCCGACTTGCGCCGCGAGTGACCTTTCGTCGTGTGCGTCACTTGTCGATGTCGCCGACGACGAAGAACATCGATCCGAGGACCGCGACCAGGTCGGCGACGACGCAGCCCGGAAGCACCCGCGGCAGCACGGCGATGTTGTTGAACGACGCGGTCCGCAGCTTCATCCGCCACGGCGTCTTCTCGCCGCGTGAGACGAGGTAGTAGCCGTTGATGCCGAGCGGGTTCTCGGTCCAGGCGTACGTCGCTCCCTCGGGTGCCTTGAGGATCTTGGGCAGGCGTACGTTCACCGGGCCTTGCGGAAGGCCTTGGAGTCGTTCGATGCAGGCGTCGGCGAGATCGAGCGACACCTTGACCTGATCGAGCAGCACGGAGAACCGCGCGTAGCAGTCGCCGTCCTCGCGGGTCACGACGCGGAGCACGCCGTCGGCGGCGAGCTCGTCGTAGGCGAGGTACGGCTCGTCGCGACGCAAGTCGAAGTCGACGCCGGAGGCGCGCGCGATCGGTCCGGAGGCGCCGTACTCATGCACGAGTGGCGCCGGCAGTCGACCCACCCCGACGGTCCGGGCCCGGAAGATCTCGTTGCCGAAGATCAGGTCCTCGATCTGCGGCAGCCGGCCTCGGACCGCGGCGACGGCGTTGGCGGTGCGGCCGAGCCAGCCGGCCGGGATGTCCTCCTTGAGCCCGCCGACTCGGTTGAACATGTAATGCATGCGGCCGCCGGTGGCCTCCTCGAGGACCTCCTGGATCGTCTCGCGCTCGCGGAAGGCGTAGAAGATCGGCGTGATCGCGCCGACCTCGAGGGGGTACGAGCCGAGGAACATCAGGTGGTTGAGCACCCGGTTGAGCTCGGCCATCAGGGTCCGGAGCCAGACGGCCCGGGTCGGCACCTCGAGGCCCAGCATCCGCTCGACCGCCAGGACGACACCGAGCTCGCTGCCGAACGCGGACAGCCAGTCGTGCCGGTTGGCGAGCACGATGATCTGGCGGTAGTCGCGTACCTCGAAGAGCTTCTCGACGCCGCGGTGCATGTAGCCGATGATCGGCTCGCAGTCGACGATGCGTTCGCCGTCGAGTGTCAGGCGGAGCCGGAGCACGCCGTGCGTCGCGGGATGCTGCGGACCGATGTTGAGCACCATGTCCTGCGTGGCCAGTTCGACCCCGCCGCCGCGCTCGTAGGCGAATCCGGCCGCGCCGTCGCCGACTCCGACCGTGACCTGGCGGGGTTCGCTCACGGCCCCATCGTGCCACTCGCGATCGTCAGCCACTCGTGGCGCGGTCATCAGCCACTCGTGGCGCCACGGCCTACCCTGGCGGCGTGGACGATTTGTTCGAGGTGCCCGGCGCGCCGTGGGTCGGCGTCAGCCCCGCCCTCGCCAAGCTGCGGCACCAGATCCTGGTCGCCTCGCTGGTGCTCGTCCTCGCCGCACTGGTCGCGCTGAGCCTGCTGCTGTCGATCGGCCTGATCGTCGCCATCGGCGCACCGATCGCGATCGCCGGCGCGGGGTTCGGCTGGCGGATGATCAGCCGCAACGCCGCGTCCTGGGCGTACGCCGAACGCGACGACGATCTCTTCATACGTCGCGGGGTCGCGTTCCGCCGGATCGAGGTCGTCCCCTACGGCCGGATGCAACTCGTCGATGTGACCGCCGGCCCACTGCAGCGGGCGCACGGGATCGCCACGGTCCATCTGCACACGGCGTCGCCGGACACGTCGGCCCAGATCCCCGGGCTGTCGCCGGCCGAGGCGGCGCGGCTGCGTGACCGGCTCACGGCGCGCGGCGAGGCCCAGGCGGCCGGCCTGTGACCGAGCCGGTCGGCCCGCCGTTGGAGCCGTCGTCGCACCGGCTGCACCCGGTCTCGCCCCTGCTTCGGAGCGGCCTGTTCATCGTCGCGTGGGCCGGCTGGGTCATCAACGACGCGCGCACCGAAGGCATCAACAGCGGCCAGATCGGGCTGTCCGGAGCCGTCGTACTCCTTGCGGGTCTCGCCTTCGGCACCGCCTCGTGGTGGTTCACGCGCTATCACGTCGACGCCGAGGAGATCCGGATCGAGTCCGGGGTTTTCGTACGGCGGTCGCGGCGGATCCGCATCGAGCGCTTGCAGGCCGTCGAGGTGCAACAACCCTTCCTGGCAAGGGCATTCGGGCTCGCCGAGCTGACCCTCGAGACCGCCGGCGTCGGCGAGTCCGAGGCGAAGCTCGCGTTCCTCACGCACGACGAGGCGGTCGAACTGCGCCGCCTGCTGCTCGACCGGACGGAAGGTGACGAGCCGGTGCCGACGGCGGTGCCGGAACCGTTGATCTATCGCGCCGATCCGGGCCGGCTGCTCGCGAGCCTCCTGCTCCGGACCGGGTTCGCAGTGGCGGCCGGCGGCACGGCGTTCAGCGTGCTCCTGACGCCGCTCGGCGGCCGAACGATCGGAGCGGCAGTCGTGTTCGCCGCCCTGATCGGTCTGGCCAGCGTGCTCGTTCGGCAGTTCCTGACGTGGTACGGCTTCACCCTCAGGGAGACCGTCCAGGGACTCCGGATCCGCAGCGGGCTGTTGTCGGTGCGATCGCAGACCGTCCCGGCCGGCCGGGTGCAGGGTGTCGTGCTCGTCGAGCCGATGCTGTGGCGGCTACTCGGCTGGGCCCGCGTCGACGTCACGGTCGCGGGCGTAGCACGCGGCGGGGAGGAGGAGAAGCAACTCGTCTCGGCCCTCATCCCGGTCGCGCCGAGGTACGAGGCACTCGCCCTGGTGCGGCGACTGCTGGCGGCGGACCCGACTGCGGTGGAGCTCCGGCCGGCACCGTCTCGCGCCCGGCGACTCGACCCGATCGGGCAACCGGTGTTGGGCGCCGGACTCGACGCGGCCCTGGCCGTGACCTGTCGTGGCTTCTTCACGACGCGAACCGATGTCGTGCCGCGGCACAAGATCCAGTCGGTCGACGTCCGACAGGGGCCGCTGCAGTCCTTCCTGCGGTTGGCCAGCGTGCACATCCACTCGCCGGTGGGGCCGCTGGCGGCCGTCGCCATGCATCGGGACCAGGCCGAGGCATGGGCGCTCGCGATCGACCTCACCAAGGCATCGGTACGCCCACCGCCGTGACGACCCAGCCGAAGTCGCCAAGGCCCGGTGACGCCGTCAGCTCGGCAGCCGCACCCGCCTCGGACAGCGCGGCGACGTAGCCGACCGGGTCCTCGCGAGCGAGCTCGAGGTCGGGCCGCGGGCGCCGAAGGCCGAGCGACCGGAGCGTCTCGCGTTGTCGCAGGAGCCGACCTCCACCGGCGGCGGCCACCGCGTCGAGCGCCACGTCCGACGTGATGTCGCGACTGCCGTCGTAGGCGACGTCGACGGCCCGGCCACCGAGATAGGCCCGCAGCGAGCCGTACTCGGGCCGGGCCCCCGCGACATGGCCGTAGTCGATCGCGAGGGCCAGACCCCGGTCGAGACGCCGGACGACGTCGCGCCAGGCCTCGTCCCGGGCGCGCCCGATCTCGACCCGGTTCACGGGCTCCGACTCTGGCCACCAGCGGCGCGCCCACTCCAGATCGGCGGGAGCGACGTCGTCCCCGAGCGCCTCGCGGCCCGTGGGCGGGTCGACGAGGACCTCGCGGAGCCGGCCGTCGTCGTCGACCTCGGCGACCGTGCACGGGACGTTGTCGAGCCACTCGTTCGCCACGACGAGGCCGGTGATCCGCTCGGGCAGCGTCGAGCGCCACTCGACCCGGTCGGGCAGCGCGTCCGGTCGCGGCCGGCGGTCGATCGCGACCAGGGACAGGTCGGGCCGGATCGAGTCGAGCCCCGCGGCCAGCTCGCCGCCGCCCGCCGCCAGGTCGATCACGGTGTCCACGTCGCAGGCGGCGGCGAGGTCGGCGATCGCGCCGGCGAACAGTGGCGAGGCCGTGCTCGACGTGCGGAAGTGATCCGCCGGCGCCTGTCGGGTGTAGAAGCCGGCCGGCCCGTACAGCGCCCGCTCCCACGCCTCTCGCAGCGGCATCACCGCGCCAGTCTCCCGCAGGCTCGGCGCGAGGCAGCGATCCGCGGTGCCGATCCCCACAACCACGCCCGTCACCCTGTGATCCACCCCACGATCGGCGCGGTTACCCGGACTCCCCGAGCACGGCTAGCCTGGAAGCACTTCGACTGTTGATCGCTTCGCAACAGTCCGGTACCCCCACAGGGACTGGAACGAAAGGCGTAGCAGATGTCACCCACTCGCATCGGCGTGATCGGCGCCGGCCGGGTCGGCGCGGTCCTGGCCGCCGTGCTGCGTGAGGCCGGCCACGAGATCGTCGCCCTCTCCGCTCGGTCGCCCGGCTCCCGTACCCGGGCCGAGACTCTGCTCCCCGGCGTCCCCATCGAGTCGCCGCGCGACGTCGTCCGAGCCGCGGATCTCGTCCTGCTGACCGTTCCAGACGACTTCTTGCCGACTCTGGTCGAGGAGCTCGCCGAGGCCGGTGTCTTCGGTCCGGAGCACACCGTGGTCCACACCAGTGGCCGGCACGGCATCGCCGTACTCCAGCCGGCGGCGCGGGCCGGATCCGCGGTCGCCGCATTGCATCCGGCGATGACGTTCACCGGCACCGACCTCGACCTGGATCGAGTCCCCGGCTGCGTGTTCGGCCTGACCAGCGACGAGCGAGCCTTTCCGCTCGGCAAGCAGCTGGTCGACGACGTGGGTGGCACGCTCACCGTGATCCCGGAGGAGCGGCGCATCCTCTATCACGCGGCCCTGGTCCACAGCGCCAACCACCTCGTCACCCTGGTGAGTCAGGCCACCGGGCTGCTCCGGCAGGCCGGTTGCACCGACCCGGCGTCGACGCTCCGGCCGCTGCTGACGGCCGCCCTGGACAACGCCCTCGACTACGGCGACGCCGCCCTGACCGGTCCAGTCGTCCGCGGCGACCAGTCGACCATCGCCGCTCATCTCGACGGCCTGGTCGACGTGCCGGGTCCGACGCTCGACGCCTACCTCGCGATGGCCCGCGCCACCGTCGAGCACGCCGTCGCCGACGGCCGGCTGCCCCGGGAGCGGGCGCGCAGCCTCATGGAGCTGTTCGACGCGGCCGTGTGGGAGGCCACGGCCGCCGAGATGGTCGACACCGCGTCGGCCGCCGATTCAGGGGCCCCGGGCGGAAGGCTGACCGGATGACCCCGTCGATCGCCGATACGGTCAACGAGCTCAACGAGGCGCTGACCCCGTCCCGTCTCGCGATGTCGCCGGTCGCGTACGTCCCGACGATGGGGGCGTTGCACGAGGGCCATGTCGAATTGATGCGGACGGCTCGGGCGATCGGCGACGTGGTCGTCGTGTCGGTGTTCGTCAACCCGACCCAGTTCGGTCCGGACGAGGACTTCAGTCGCTATCCGCGTACGCTCGACGCCGATCTCGCCATGTGCGAGAAGGAAGGCGTCGACATCGTCTTCGTGCCGAGTGCCGACGAGATGTACCCGTTCGGCATCGACGGCGGGCCCCGCGTCGACCCGGGTCCCCGCGGCACCGTGCTGGAGGGCGCCAGCCGGCCGACGCACTTCCATGGCGTGCTCACCGTCGTCACCAAGCTGCTGTCGATCGTGCGGCCGTCGCAGGCGGTCTTCGGCGAGAAGGACTACCAGCAGCTCGTCTTGATCCGCGACCTGGTGCGGACCCTCTTCCTCGGGGTCGACATCGTTCCCGTCCCAATCGTCCGGGAGTCCGACGGCCTGGCCCTGTCGAGCCGAAACGCCTACCTCACCGAGGCGGAGCGGCGGCAGGCCCTGGCGCTGTCCCGCGCCCTGTTCGCCGGTCGGGACGCGGCGGGCGACGGTGCTGCCGCGGTCCTCGCCGCGGCGCAGGAGGTGCTCGACGCGGAACCGCAGGTCGAGGTCGACTACCTCGCCCTGACCGACCCGGAGCTCGAGGCTCCACCGCAGCGGGGCGAGGCGCGGCTGCTCGTGGCCGGCCGAGTCGGCGCCACGCGGCTCATCGACAACGTCGGGTTCACGCTCGACGCCGACGGGGAGTGACGTGACGAGCTGGCTCGGCTCCGACATCGGGCTGCCGCCGGTGCCCGGTCGCCTGGCCGCCCCGGCGCCCGGATGGAGCATGGCCGCCGACGTTGTCGTGATCGGCTCCGGCATCGCGGGCCTCACGGCCGCACTCAGCCTGCGCTCGGCGGGCCGCGTCGTCGTCGTGACCAAGGACCAACTGTCGGCCGGTTCGACGCAGTGGGCGCAGGGCGGCATCGCGGCCGCGATCGGCCCCGGCGACTCTCCCGAACAGCACCTGACCGACACGCTCGTCGCCGGGGCCGGGCTGTGCGACGCCGCGGCGGTCGAGGTACTCGTGACCGAAGGACCGGCGGCGCTGGGCGAGCTGATCGAGCTCGGCACCCGATTCGACGTCGCCGGCACGGGCGAACTGCAGTTGGCCCGCGAGGGCGGCCATCACCAGAACCGGATCGTCCACGCCGGCGGCGACGCCACGGGCGCCGAGATCCAGCGGGCCCTGGTCGAGGCGGCCCGGCGAGCTGAGCGGGTCGAGATCATCGAGCACGCGCTGGCCCTGGACCTGGTGCTCGACGACGCCGACGCCGTCGTCGGCGTGACGTTGCACGTGATGGGCGAGGGCCAGCACGACGGCGTCGGCGCCATCCGCGCTCCGGCTGTCGTGCTCGCGAGCGGCGGTATCGGCCAGGTGTTCTCCGCGACGACCAACCCGTCGGTGTCGACCGGAGACGGCATGGCGATGGCGTTGCGCGCGGGCGCCGTGCTGCGCGATCTGGAGTTCGTCCAGTTCCATCCGACGGTGTTGTGGCTCGGCAGCGACCGTCACGGTCAGCAGCCGCTGATCTCCGAGGCAGTACGCGGCGAGGGCGCCTACCTCATCGACGACGACGGCGAGCGGTTCCTCCAGGGTCAGCACGAGCTGGCCGATCTCGCGCCGCGTGACGTGGTCGCCAAGGCGATCATGCGCCGGATGCAGGAGACCGGCGCCCACCACATGTGGCTCGACGGGAGGCACCTCGGCGAGCCGCTGTGGCGCGACCGGTTCCCGACCATCCTCGCCACCTGCCGCCGCCACGGCATCGACCCGGTCACCCAGCCGATCCCGGTCGCGCCGGCCTGCCACTACGCCTCGGGCGGCGTCGCGACCGACCTGTGGGGGCGGACGAGCGTCCCGGGCCTGTACGCATGCGGCGAGGCCGCCAGCTCCGGCGTACACGGCGCCAACCGGCTCGCGTCCAACTCCCTGCTCGAGGGCCTCGTCTTCGCCCGCCGGATCGCACGAGACCTCAGCCGAGGAGGCCAGCCGTCCCGGGACACAAGGGACGGGTCGCCCAATGCGCCAGGTGTCATCAGCCACACCGTCCTGCCGGCGCTGCAGGCCACGATGACCGAGCGGGCCGGTGTGCTGCGGTCCGACGCCGGGCTCCGGCAGCTGGCCAAGCAGCTCGCCGTGCTCGCGGCCGGACAACCCGGTCGGCCAGAGACGGCCGACTGGGAGGCGACCAACCTGCTGACGGTGGCGACCGGGCTGACGCTCGCCGCCCACGCTCGCGAGGAGACCCGCGGCTCCCACTGGCGCGAAGACTTCCCCTCTCGCGACGACGCGGCCTGGTCGGTGCACCTCGCCATCGCGCGCGGCGAGGACGGTGTGTTGAGCATGGAGGCCCCCGATGTCGACGATCGTTGAGGTACGCGAACGGCTGGCCGCCGTGGGGCTGAATCCGGACGAGGTGGAGCCGCTCGTACGCGCGGCGCTGGCCGAGGACCTGCGCGGCGGCGAGGACGTGACGTCGGTCGCGACGGTCACCGACGCCCCGGTCACGGCCGACGTCGTGGCGCGGTCGGACGGCATCGTGGCCGGACTTGCCGTCGCCGAGCTGGCGTTCACGCTCACCGCGGGCGACGTCGCGTTGCGACCGCACGCCGAGGACGGCGACGTCGTACGGCGTGGCGACCGGCTCCTGACCGTCACCGGGCCGGGCCGCGGGCTGCTGACGGCGGAGCGCACGGCGCTCAATGTGCTGTGCCACTTGTCGGGCATCGCCACGCTGACCGCCCGCTGGGTCGCCGCCATCGCGGACTCCAAGGCGCAGATCCGCGACACCCGCAAGACCACGCCGTTGCTGCGCAGCCTGGAGAAGTACGCGGTCCGCTGCGGTGGCGGCGTCAACCACCGGATGGCGCTGTCGGACGCCGCTTTGGTCAAGGACAACCACGTCGCGGCGGCGGGCGGTGTCGTCGCGGCCTACCGCAAGGTGCGTGAGCGCTTCCCCGATCTGCCCGTCCAGGTGGAGGTGACCACGCCGGAGGAGGCCGTCGACGCCGTCGAGGCCGGCGCGGACGAACTGCTGCTCGACAACATGACGACGGTCGAGATGCGCCGGGCGGTCGAGCTCGTCGCGGGCCGAGCCCGGCTGGAGGCCAGCGGCGGTCTGACGCTCGACCAGGCGACGCAGGTGGCCGCGACCGGGGTCGACTATCTGTCGGTCGGAGCTCTGACCCACTCGGCGCCGGTCCTCGACATCGCCGTCGACATCCGAGCGGACTGAGGCTCTCAGATGCTGCTCTGCGTCGACATCGGCAACCAGCAGACGGTGCTCGGTGTCTTCGACGGCGACCAGCTCGTGCACCACTGGCGGGTCGCCACCGACGAAGCGCGTACCGCCGACGAGTGGCACCTGCTCGTGACCGGCCTGCTGCAACCGGCCGACTGCGTCGTGACCGGCATTGCCGTCTGCTCGACGGTCCCGATGGTGCTGCACGAGTGGCGACTGATGCTGAGTCGCTACCTGACCGAGGTGGCGCAGGTCGTGGTGGAGCCGGGAGTACGGACCGGCGTTCCGGTGCTCATGGACAACCCGCGCGAGGTCGGCACCGACCGAATCGCGAACGCTCTCGCCGCCGCCGAGATCTACGACGGGCCGTGCATCGTCGTCGACTTCGGCACCGCGACCACCTACGACGTCATCAGCGAGCGGGGTGAATACGTCGGCGGCGCGATCGCGCCCGGCATCGAGCTCTCCCTCGAGGCCCTCGGCCGTCGCGGCGCGCAACTGCGCCGGGTCGAGTTGCTCCGGCCCCGCTCGGTGATCGCGAAGAACACCGTGGAGGCCCTGCAGGCCGGCGCGGTCTTCGGCTTCGCGGCTCAGGTCGAGGGGATGGTGTCTCGGATGGTGGCGGCCCGCGGGCTGCGTCGGGACGACGTCACGGTCATCGCGACCGGCGGCCTGGCGCCGGTGGTGCTGGACGAGTGCGCCGCTGTCGACGTCCACGAGCCCTGGCTGACCCTGCACGGTCTGCGGCTGGTCTTCGAGCGCAACCAGGACTGACGCGGCGGTCCTAACCTCGTCGCGGCGGCTGTCCGCGGGCTCGTACGCTGTGGCGTCATGACCTCGCAGAGTGAGCCCGAGACGTACGAAGCGGATCTCCCCGAGCAGATGCGCGTGCGCCGGGCCAAGCGGGCCGACCTGCTCGAGCGCGGGATCGAGCCGTACCCGATCGCGGTGCCGCGCACTCACACGCTGCGCCAGATCCGGGAGCTCTACGACACGCCCGACCTGGAGCCCGACACGCGCACCGGGGTCGACGTCTCGATCACCGGACGGGTGATCTTCCGCCGGGACACCGGGAAACTGTGCTTCCTGCGCCTGCGGGAGGGCGACGGCACCGAGCTGCAGGCGATGGTTTCACTGGCTGATGTCGGCGAGGAGTCTCTCGCCGATCTGAAGGCCGCTGTCGACATCGGTGATCTGCTTTCCGTCACCGGTGAGGTCGTGACCAGCCGGCGCGGAGAGCTGTCAGTGCGGGTCACGTCCTGGCAATTCGCCGCCAAAGCGCTGCGACCGCTCCCGGTCGAACACCGTCCGCTCTCGGACGAGGTAAAGATCCGGATGCGCTATGTCGACATGATTCAGCACGAACGACCGCGTCAGATGGTGCGGGCCAAGGCGACTCTGCTGAAATCCTTTCGGTCGACTCTGGACCGGCTCGGATATGTCGAAGTCGAGACCCCGGTCCTGCAACTGACCAATGGCGGCGCGGCGGCGCGTCCGTTCCGCACCCACCTGGAGGCATTTGACCAGGAGATGCTACTTCGCATCGCCTTGGAGCTCGACCTGAAGCGAGCGGTCGCCGGTGGTGTCGATCAGGTCTACGAGATCGGAAAGACGTTTCGTAACGAAGGCATCGACTCGACGCATAGCGCCGAGTTCATGATGATGGAGGCCTATCAGGCCTACGGCGACTACAACACGATGATGGATCTCGCGAGTGAGCTCATCCTCGACGCGGCGAAGTCGCTCGATCGGGTCGTCGTTCCCGCACGTGACGGCTCCGAGATCGATCTCGCGAAGCCGTGGCGCCAGGCCGCCTTGCTGGAATTGGTGTCCGGAGCGGTCGGGGAGCCGCTGACGCTCCACACCGACGTCGATCAGATTCGGCGGTTGGCGGCCGACCGAGAGGTGGAACTCCAGGATTCCTGGGGGACGCCGGAGATCATCCACGAGCTCTACGAGAAACTCGTCGAGGGCACCTTGATCGAGCCCACGTTCGTCTGCGACTACCCGGCAGCCGTACGCCCGCTGGCGAAACCGCATCGGTCCGATCCGGATCTGGTCGAGGCATTTGATCTGGTGATCAACGGCGTCGAGATCGGCCCGGCCTACACCGAACTCAATGACCCGGTGATTCAGCGCGAGCGGCTCGTCGAACAGTCTCTTTTGGCGGCCGCCGGCGACCCCGAAGCGATGGAGCTGGATGAGGAGTTCCTGCGGGCGATGGAGTTCGGTATGCCACCGATGGGCGGTATCGGATTGGGAATCGACCGGATCGTCGCGCTTCTCATGGGGGCGGCGTCAATTCGCGAGTCGATTCTTTTCCCACTGCTTCGTCCGGAGTGAACGAGACCCGGTTATTCGAAACGGCGAAGTTGTGGCATTATCTCTGTGCTGAGATATTTCGATCGGGGTCAGGCGCTCGGTAGCCTGTCGCCACGGAAGGAATGGACAATGGCACGAGAGGTCCAGATAAAGCTTGTCGACGATCTCGACGGTGGCAGCGCAGCCGAGACCGTTTCGTTCGGGCTCGACGGCTCGTCGTATGAAATCGACCTGTCCAAGCGCAACGCGACGAAGCTGCGCAGCGCGCTCGAGCCCTATGTCGCCGGCGGCCGCAAGGTGACGCCGGCTCGCCGCGGCCGGGGCCGGGGTCGTGCCGCCCGGTCGGGCGGTCCGTCAGCGGCGGAGATCCGCGAGTGGGCCCGGGCCAACGGCTGGGAGGTCTCCGATCGGGGACGCGTCCCCGCCGAGGTGCGAGAGGCCTACGACGGCGCTCACTGAGGCCGGCTCGGCGCTCTGAGCGGGTGGCAGGACGCCGCCGACACGCCGCGCATTCGCGACACGCCGTGTAATGCGGCGCGACCGTGTCGGCATTCCCGGTTTCGCGTTCAGCGTAATGCCGCTGGGGTACGGAACATCAGCCGTACCCCGGCGGTTGTCTGTGTGCGGAGTTCGCTTAGATGGACGTCGGGCCCCACCAACCCCAGGTGGCCCCGGTGGTATTGCCCGCAGATTCTGCGAATCACCAGGTTGTGCTGGGTCCGTGACCAGCCTGACGCCTGCGCCGGCGACCTCCTGTGGAAACCGGGGCTAGCATGGGAACAGCCGAGGGGAGAGTGCACTGATGTTCGAGCGATTCACCGACCGGGCGCGCCGGGTAGTTGTCCTGGCGCAAGAAGAGGCCCGGATGCTCAGCCACAACTACATCGGCACCGAGCACATCCTGCTCGGACTGATCCACGAGGGCGAGGGCGTCGCCGCGAAGGCCCTCGAGAGCCTCGGGATCTCGCTGGAGGCCGTCCGCGCCCAGGTCGAGGAGATCATCGGCCAGGGCCAGCAGGCGCCCAGCGGTCACATCCCGTTCACCCCCCGGGCCAAGAAGGTCCTCGAGCTGAGCCTGCGCGAGGCGCTGCAGCTCGGCCACAACTACATCGGCACCGAGCACATCCTGCTCGGGCTCATCCGTGAGGGCGAGGGCGTCGCTGCCCAGGTCCTCGTGAAGCTCGGCGCCGACCTCAACCGGGTCCGCCAGCAGGTTATCCAGCTGCTGTCGGGCTACCAGGGCAAGGAGGCCGCCCCGGCCGGTGGACCGGCCGAGTCCGGCCCCAGCAGCTCCCTCGTGCTCGACCAGTTCGGCCAGAACCTCACCCAGGCCGCCCGAGAGGGCAAGCTCGATCCCGTCATCGGTCGCGAGAAAGAGATCGAACGGGTCATGCAGGTGCTCTCCCGGCGTACGAAGAACAACCCGGTGCTGATCGGTGAGCCGGGCGTCGGCAAGACCACGATCGTCGCCGGCCTGGCCCAAGACATCGTCCGGGGCGACGTTCCCGAGACGCTTAAGGACAAGCAGATCTACACGCTCGACCTCGGTGCCCTGGTCGCCGGGTCGCGCTACCGCGGTGACTTCGAAGAGCGCCTCAAGAAGGTTCTCAAGGAGATCCGTACCCGCGGCGACATCGTCCTGTTCATCGACGAGATCCACACCCTGGTCGGTGCGGGTGCCGCCGAGGGCGCGATCGACGCCGCCAGCATCCTGAAGCCGATGCTGGCCCGCGGCGAGCTGCAGACCGTGGGCGCCACGACGCTCGACGAATACCGCAAGCACCTCGAGAAGGACGCCGCATTGGAGCGCCGATTCCAGCCGATCCAGGTCGAGGAGCCGTCGGCCGCGCACACGATCGAGATGCTCAAGGGGCTGCGCGACCGCTACGAGGCGCACCACCGGGTCACGATCACCGACGAGGCCCTGGTCTCGGCGGCGACGCTCGCGGAGCGCTACATCTCCGACCGGTTCCTGCCCGACAAGGCGATCGACCTGATCGACGAGGCCGGTTCGCGGCTGCGCATCCGCCGGATGACCGCGCCGCCGGACCTGCGTGAGTTCGACGAGAAGATCGCCGACGTCCGCCGCCGCAAGGAAGGCGCCATCGACAGCCAGGACTTCGAGGCCGCCGCGTCCCTTCGCGACGAGGAGAAGAAGCTGATCGCCGCCAAGGCGGAGCGTGAGCGGCAGTGGAAGGCCGGCGACATGGACGTCGTGGCCGAGGTCGACGAGGAGCTGATCGCGGAAGTGCTGGCAACCGCCACCGGCATCCCCATCGTCAAGCTGACGGAGGAGGAGTCCGGCCGGCTGCTCAAGATGGAGGACGAGCTCCACAAGAACGTCATCGGTCAGGAAGAGGCCGTCAAGGCGCTGTCCCGGGCGATCCGGCGTACCCGCGCGGGCCTGAAGGACCCGCGCCGTCCGGGCGGGTCGTTCATCTTCGCCGGCCCGTCCGGCGTCGGCAAGACATGGCTGTCCAAGTCACTCGCCGAGTTCCTCTTCGGCGACCCGGACTCCCTGATCCAGCTGGACATGAGCGAGTTCTCGGAGAAGCACACGGTGTCGCGGCTGTTCGGCTCGCCTCCTGGCTACGTCGGCTACGAAGAGGGCGGCCAGCTGACCGAGAAGGTACGGCGCAAGCCGTTCTCGGTGGTGCTGTTCGACGAGGTCGAGAAGGCGCACCCGGACATCTTCAACTCGCTGTTGCAGATCCTGGAGGAGGGTCGCCTGACCGACAGCCAGGGTCGGATGATCGACTTCAAGAACACCGTGATCATCATGACGACCAACCTCGGGACGAAAGACATCTCGAAGGGCGTCAACCTGGGCTTCTCGCAGGCCGGCGACACCGCGGGCTCATACGACAAGATCAAGGCCAAGGTCTCGGAGGAGCTGAAGCAGCACTTCCGCCCGGAGTTCCTCAACCGGGTCGACGAGGTCATCGTGTTCCCGCCGCTGACGCAGGAGGAGATCATCGAGATGGTCGACATGATGCTGCGTGGCGTGGAGCTGCGGCTCAAGGATCGCGACATGGCGCTCGAGCTGACCCAGGCGGCCAAGGAAGCGCTGGCCACCCGCGGCTACGATCCGGTGCTCGGCGCCCGGCCACTGCGCCGTACGGTCCAGCGTGAGATCGAGGACGCCCTCGCTGAGAAGCTGCTCTACGGCGACGTCCGGCCGGGCCAGATCGTGGTCGTCGACATCGAGGGCGAAGGCCCCGACACCACGTTCACCTTCACCGGCACGCCGAAGGCGGAGGCGCCCGACACCCCACTGATCGAGCAGGCCACGACCGACTAGTTTCGTACCACGAGCGAATCGGCATCGTGGGGTTCCAGCCCCGCGGTGCCGATTTCGCGTTCGGGTCAGTGCACCCCGCGGACGTTGAGCATGACGACGCCGACCACGATGAACCCGATGGCGGTGACCTTGAGGGTGTCGAGCTGCTCGCCGAGCAGCATGGCGCCGATCACGGCGACCAGCGCGGTGCCGGCTCCGGACCAGACCGCGTAGGCGACCGAGACCGGGATGTCTCGGACCACGATCGCGAGCAGGGCGAAGGACATCGCGTACGCCACCAGGACTGCGGCTGTCCAAAGCACGTTGGTGAAGCCGTCCGTACGCGGCAGTGACGCGGTGGCGGCCACCTCGATGCCGATCGCCAATGCCAGCAGTACCGTCGCGAGCCCCATTGCGCCTCCCTTCGTCGCGCCCTTTGTAGCGATCGCTACATCAGGCTAGTGTAGCGACTGCTACAGGTGTACGCACGAATGGAGACCGTCGGATGGGACGCCGTGACGACCTCGCCGAGCAGGCCACGGACTATGTCCTCGAACACGGCCTGATCGGGCTCTCGCTGCGACCGCTGGCGGCGGCTCTCGGGACCAGTGACCGGATGCTCATCTATCACTTCGGCGACAAGGACGCACTGGTCGCCGACGTCATCGCGCGCTCGACTCGCCGGGCCGTCGACGTCGTCGAGTCGCTGCCGAGGGGGCGCACCGTCCGCGCCGGTGTGTTGGCGCTCTGGCGGGCCCTCGTGGAGCCGGAGCTCGACCGGTGCCTCCGGCTCTACATCCAGGGCGCGGCCCTCGGGGTGCTCGGCGCGGACCCGTACCGGAAGGTGATCGCCAACAGCAACGCCGAGTGGGACCGGGCCGTGCGCGACTACCTGGTCGGTTGCGGAGCACAGCCACGTCGCGCTCCCCGCATCGCGCGGCTCGTCGACGCCGCGCTCACCGGATTCCACCTCTCGATACCCGTGGTGGGCGATCCGCAGCAGCTGGAGACGCCGGTTCGCGATCTGGCCGCGACCGCCCAGCGGATCAGCGACCAACCCTGAGCGTGACGTTTCTGCCGTCGATCCGGCACTTCTGCTGCAGATATGTCATGCTCACGGATCCTACGGACGTCAGCGGGGCAGCGTGAAGCGGTCGTCGGCCAGCGGCTCGACCAGGCCGTCCGCGACCAGTCCGTCGAGGGCGCGCTCCCGCTGCGGCGCCGGCTCCCAGGCGGCCTCGAGGTCGCGTCGATGCACCGGCGTGGTGGCGTCCCGCAGGACGGCGAGCAGCGCGCCACGGCACTGGCGATCGGTCCCGTCGTACGACTGCGTCGGCCGGCGCGGACCGTCGTACGCGGGATAGCCGTTGCGGCGCCACTTGCAGCGGTCGGCGATCGGGCACGTGTCACAGCGCGGTGCGCGGGCCGTACACACGAGGGCGCCGAGCTCCATCACCGCGACCGACCAGCGCGCCGCCACGGCCGGGTCGTCCGGGAGCAACCGGCGGGCCGCTTCACGTTCGGCCACCCGTACCGACGGCCCGGGCAGCGCCGCGCCGTCGACGGCGCGGGCGAGGACCCGACGGACGTTGGTGTCGAGGACCGGATGCCGCGCGTGGTACGCGAAAGCGGCGACGGCGGCAGCGGTGTAGTCGCCGATGCCGGGCAGTGCGCGGAGCGCATCGACGTCGCTCGGCACGACGCCGCCGTGTCGGGCCGTGATCGCGGTCGCGGCCTGGTGCAATCGCCTGGCGCGCCGCGGATAGCCGAGCCGGCCCCACGCCCGCACGGCGTCGCCGACCGAGTCGGCCGCCAGCGCGGCCGGCGTCGGCCAGCGGTCCAGCCACTCCCGAAAGACCGGCAGCACCCGCACCACCGGCGTCTGCTGGAGCATGATCTCGGAGACCAGCACCGCCCAGGCGCCGGCGTCCGGGTCGCGCCAGGGCAGGTCGCGGGCGCTCGCCGCATACCAGCCGAGCACCGGCTCGCGAAGGTCGTGCTCGTTCACGGGCCTAGTGTGCCGTCGGGCGGTGTGGCGTCGCGAACCGAGAGTGATCAGCTACTACCGTGATCGCCGATGAGCACTGTGGCCCGTCCACGGGGACCGTTGCCGACCCGGGTCTACTGGGTCCGCCGGTTGGCGCTGTTGGCGATCGCCATCCTCGTCGGCGTGCTCATCGTCCGCTGGATCGACGGCGGCGACTCGGGGGCGACCCCGCCGGAGGACGAGGCGCCGGCCGCAGCGACCGAGTCGGACGGGCAGGCTGAGCCGGACAAGCAGGACGAGAAGGCCGACGACAAGTCGCGCTCGGCGCGGATCCGTACCGTCGCGGAGTCCTTCGAGCGCCCGCATGAGGCCTGCGACCTGACCCAGGTGCTGGTGGTGCCGTCGGTCGCCGATTCGGCGTACGTCGAGGAGCCGGTACGCCTGACGCTGCGCATCTCCTCGGCCAGCTCGACGCCGTGCTCGCTGGACCTCGACGCCGACCACCTGCTGGTCTCGATCACCGACCGCGACGACACCGTGTGGGAGTCGACCCGCTGCGTAGACGAGATCCCGGTACGCGAGCTCGCGCTGCAGCCGAACTGGTCGGCGCTGGTCGACGTCACGTGGTCGGGTCTCTACTCCGGTCGCCGGTGTTCGCCGGGCTCGACCCCCGCCGAGCCCGGCACCTACTCGGTGCAGGCTGCGGTGCTCGAGGGCGAGCCGTCCGAGGCGGAGTTCGAGCTGGTCGAGCGGCCGGAGCCGCCGGCCGAAGAGTCCGACGAGGCGGAGGAGCCGACCGACGAGGAGTCGTCGGAAGTGCAGCCGACCGACGAGCAGCCGACCGACGACGCGACCGAGGCTCAGACGTAGCGTTCGAGAATGCTCGACTCGGCGAGCCGGGACAGTCCCTCGCGCACGCTGCGGGCCCGCAGCTCGCCGACCCCCTCGACGGCCTGCAGATCCTCGATCGTGGCGGCCAGCAGCTTCTGCAGGCTGCCGAAGTGGTCGACGAGCCGATCCACGACGGTGCCCGGAAGCCGCTGCACCTTGGCCAGCAGCCGATAGCCGCGGGGGGACAGGGCCGCGTCGAGATGCTCGCCGCCACCGAGCGAGAGCGCCCGGGCGACGACGCCGATGTCGACGAGGTCCGAGGAGCTGAGGGCGGCCAGCGCGGTCAGGATGTCGCGCGTACGAGGCGCCCGCCGGCCCGAGGGCAGGTAGTCGCGGACCACCAGCTCCCGTTCCAGGTCAACGCCCGTGACGAGCTCGTCGAGCTGCAGGCTGAGCAGCCGGCCGTCGCTGCCGAGCTCGAGCACGTAGTCCTCGATCTCCGACGCGATCCGGGTCACCATCTCCAGCCGCTGCATCACGGCGGCGACGTCGCGGACGGTGACGAGGTCCTCGATCTCCAACGCGGACAGCGACCCGGAAACCTCGTCGAGCCGCAGCTTGTAGCGCTCCAGGGTCGCTAGCGCCTGGTTGGCCCGGCCGAGGATCGCACCGGGGTCTTCGAGTACGCGCCGGGCCGACCCGACGTACAAGGCGATGATCTGCATCGACTGCGACACCGAGACGACCGGCAGCCCGGTCTGGCGGGCGACTCGGTCGGCCGTGCGGTGCCGGGTGCCGGACTCGTCGGTCTCGATGGACGGGTCGGGCATCAAGTGGACGGCGGCGCGCAGGATGCGACTGGCGTCGCGGTCCATGATGATCGCGCCGTCCATCTTGGCCAGCTCGCGGAGCCCGGTCGCGCTGAACGGGACGTCGAGCGCGAAGCCGCCGGTCGAGATCGACTCGACGGTCCGGTCATGGCCGAGCACGATCAGCGCGCCGGTACGGCCACGCAGGATGCGCTCGAGGCCTTCGCGCAGGGGTGTACCCGGCGCGACGCTCGCCATCGTCGCGCGCATCCGCGGGTCAGGAGTGCCACGTTCCCCGATGTGCGCTTGGTGGACCACGGGTCGAGTCTATTCACTACTGGCGGTAACCGGCGGAGGTGTCGCGACAACGCGCCGCTGACGGCCTGGACAGCGGCCGATGATCGGTAGCCTCGCACTGTGGAGGAAGAGCGAGACGGCGTACGCCTGACCAACCTCGACCAGCCGCTGTTCGACGGTGCCGACGCCACCAAACGCGACCTGGTCGACTACCTCGATGCGATGACCGATCGCATCCTGCCCGAGCTGCGGGATCGCCCGCTCTCGGTGATCCGGGCCCTGCGCGACCAGCGGCCGTTCATGCAGAAGAACCTGCCGAAGTACGCCCCGTCGTGGATCCGCACGGTGTCGGTGTGGGCTGAGGCGTCGAAGCGCAACGTCGCGTACGCCTTGTGCGACGACCGGCGCACGCTGCTGTGGTTCGCCAACCAGCGGGCGATCGAGTACCACCCGACGCTGATGCGCGCCGGGCAGTGGGATCGAGTGACGCATCTCGTGATGGACCTCGATCCGCCGGAGGGCCAGGCGTTCTCGGTCGTCGTCGAGGCGGCGCAGTTGGTCCGGCAGGCCCTCGGCGACTCCGGTCTCGAGGGAGTGGTCAAGACCAGCGGCGCGAAGGGCGCGCACATCTTCGTGCCGATCGACGACGAGACGGCGATCGACGACGCTGCGGCGGCGACCCGGGCGATCGCGGTTCGCGCGGAGCGTCTCGATCCGGTGCTGGCGACCACGGCGTACGTCCGAGAGGAACGGGGCGGCAAGGTGTTCCTGGACTCGACGCGGGTCGGCGGCGCGACCGTCGTCGCCGCCTACAGCCCCCGGGCCCGTCCCGGTGTGCCGGTGTCCTATCCGGTCGGCTGGGACGACCTGGCGGACGCCACGCCGGCGGATTTCACGATCCGGACGGCCCCTGGACTGCTGGGCGGTCGCGACCCCTGGGCGGACCGGATGCCGGCTCCGCAGCGGCTGCCGGCCGACCTGGTCGAGGAGGGTCACACGATCCCGGTCGCGCGCGTCCAGGCCATGCACGAGGGCAAACGCCGCGCTCGCGCTCGACGGAAGGCCGACGAGACGTCGTGACCCGGGCGGCGCTACGAGTGATCGAGCCCGACCAGCGCGGTGCGGATCGCGTCGGCGTCGCGTTCGAGCGCGTCGCGGTCGGGTGACCCCCAGTCCGCGTCGATCCGGAACCCGTCGCCCGGATAGCGGGGGATCACGTGCAGGTGGAAGTGGAACACCTCCTGACCGGCGGGCGCGCCGTCGGCCACGAAGAGGTTGACGCCCTCGCAGCGCAGGCCGGTGCGGCGCAACGCGCGTCCGACTCGCTGGCCGATCCGCCAGGCGTGTGAGCTCGTCGCCTCGTCGAGATCCTCGAGGCCGACCGCGTGCGTACGCGGGATGACGAGGGTGTGGCCGGGGCGTACCGGCCGCAGATCCATGATCGCGATCACCTTGTCGTCCGCGTACGCCAGACTCGACTCGGCCTCACCGTCGATGATCGCGCAGAAGATGCAGGGCTCGCTCATCCGCCGATCCTGCCAGGTGAAGGGTTGCTCAGGTCGCGACGCGGCGCCGGGCCCGGTGCCGCCGCACGGCGTCTCGGTTGGCGCAGGCCGGTGAGCAGTAGCGCTGCCGGCCGTTGCGAGACACGTCGACGATGACGCCGTCGCAGCCGGCGGCCGCGCACCGGCCGAGTCGATGCATGCCGCGGCCGGCGAGATGCAGGGCCGATCCGACGGTGACCAGCGCCGCGACGACCCGGCCGAGCGGTGGGTGCGGATCGCGGTAGTGCACATGCCAGCCGGTCCCGGCGTGGTCGGTGAGCCGGGGGTACGCCGCATAGTCGCTCAGCAAGGCGTTGAGCCGGTCCGCTCGCTCCTGGTCGGTCGTGGCGTCGACGACGGTCAGCCATCGTTCGATGACCGACTGCACCAGCCGGACGTCGGCCCTGGTCGCGTGGCGATCGACGACCACTCCCGTCTCGCGGCAGATCGCCTCGAGGTCGGCCGGTGTCGCCGGCATCGCACGATGCAGGGCGACCGCGAGCTGCACGGCGTCGGCGCCGTAAGGGTTCAGATGCACAGAGCCATTACAGCACGGCGGCTCGCGAGCGGCTAGGGATCGATCGCCTCCGCGAGCTGCTCGGCCTCCGCTTCGGTGAACTCCGCACTGATGTCGATCTCTCCGCCAGGGATCGCCCCCTGCACGACCGGGGCGGAGATCACGTCGTTGCCGACGACGACCGCGAGTTGGGGATCGACGGCCCCGGCGTTCTCGCTGAGCTCGCGGGTCACGGTCTCGAACTTGGTCGCCCCGAGGTCGGACAGCGAGATGCCGACGACGTAGTCGCCATAGCTGCTGACTCGAGCCTCGGCGTTGACGATGTCGGCCGTCTGCAGCACGGCCGGCCCGAGTCGGTAGGCCTCTGGCCCGTCGGCGCTGCACCAGATGCCGTCGGATCCGCAGGTCTTCGCCTTCGGGATGACCTGGACCACCGGCCGGATCTCGATCTGGGCCGGCCGCCCGGTGTCCGCCAGTTCGCTCGCCGCCGGCTTCTCGGGCTCGGAAGCAGATCCCGGTGCGCCCTGATCGGGCTCGGGCTCGGTCTGGTCACCGCCGCCACCCCCACCCGGATCGCCGCCGGCGAGCACCACGGCCGATCCGGCGACCAGCGCCACGACCGCGACGACGCCGGCCGCGAGGATGGCCAGCCCGAGCCGCGGGCGTGGCCCCGGGCTCGACTGCGAAGCGGTCATATCTTCACGCTACTGCGCGAATCCGTACACGCGAGAATCGACATCGTGGGGGCCGTGACCCCCACGATGCCGATTCGCCGATCTCAGGCCGGGGTGCCGACCTTGGCCCGGCTCGGCTCGCCCGCGAACGGGTCGTCCGGCGCCGGGAGGAACATCTCCGGCCGGCCCTCGACGTGGAGCTGGGGTAGTCGCCGGTCGACCGACCGTGGCAGCCACCAGTTCCACCGGCCCAGCAGGTGCATCACGGCGGGCACGAGCAGCATCCGGACGACGGTCGCGTCGACCAGGATCGCCGTCGCCATGCCGAGGCCGATGACCTTGAGGATGATGTCCGGACTCGGCACGAAGGCGGCGAACACCGCGATCATGATCGCCGCCGCGGCGGTGATGACCCGGCCGGTGCCGGCCAGCCCGTCCCCGACAGCGCGGGCGTTGTCGCGCGTACGCGTCCACGCCTCCCGCATCCGGCTGATCAGGAACACCTCGTAGTCCATCGACAGCCCGAACAGGACCGCGAACACGATCACCGGCACGAACCCCGGCATCGGCGTCTCGGTGTCGACGCCGAGCAGCTGACCGGCCCAGCCACCCTGAAGCACGTACGCCATGACGCCGTAGGCCGCTGCCACGGAGAGCAGGTTCATCGCCGCGGCGGTCAACGGGATCACGATGCTCCGGAACGAGACGAACAGCAGCAGCATCGACAAGGCGATGACCCCGGCGATCAGGTACGGCAGCCGGCTCGAGACGTTCTCGTTGGCGTCGATGTTGGTCGCCGTGACGCCGCCGACGTGCGCCTCGACTCCACTGCCGTCGGTCGCGGACGGGATGACGTCGTCACGGAGCGTGTGGACCAGATCCTCGGTGGCCTGCTCCTGTGGCCCGGCGTCCGGGATCACCGTGATCAGCGCGGCATCGCTGTCGGCGTTGACCTGGGCCGGAAGCGCGGCTGCGACGCCCGGGGTCTGGCCGATCTGGTTGCCCAGTTGCTCGACAGCGGCAGTGTCGTCGGGCCCGGACAGATCGGCCGCGACCAGGAACGGGCCGTTGGCGCCGGCGCCGAAGCTCTCCTCGACCATGTCGTACGCCTGGCGCGATGACTTGTCGGCCGCATCGTTGCCGGCGTCGGGGAAGCCATAGCGCACGCCGAGGAACGGGGCCGCCATCGCGAGCAGCAGGCCGACGCCCGCGAATGTGGCGAGGATGCTGTGCCGGCTGACGATCCGGCTCCAGCCGGCCCACCGCCGGGTCGGGACGATGTGACCGCCGTCGGCGACCTGGACAGCAGCGCCGCGGCGGCCCAGCGGCAGCCGCAGCCGGTCGACCCAGCGCCCGAAGTAGCTCAACAGCGCGGGGAACAACGTCACCGCGGCGGCCATGACGATGAACACGGCAGCGATCGTCACGATCGCGGCGCCGCGCATGAAGGACAGGCCCATCGCGAACAGGCCGAGCATGCTCACGACGACGGTGCTGCCGGCGACGAGGACGGCCCGTCCGGCCGTGTCGAGCGTCGCGACCGTCGCCCGTTCGGGATCGAGCCCGACCGCACGCCACTCGCGGAACCGGGTCACCATCAGCAGGGTGTAGTCGATGCCGAGGGCGATGCCCATCATGGTCGCGAGCGCGGTTGACCAGTCTGGAACGTCAGTGAGTGCGGCGATCACGCCGGTGAGCGTGCCGCTGACGGCGAGTCCGGCGAGCGCCACGCCGAGCGGCAGCCCGGCGGCGACGACCGTGCCGAAGGTCACCAGCAGGATCAGCGCCGCGACGACAAGAGCGATCAGCTCGGAGCCGATCTCGCTCTCCTCAGCGAGCTGGATGGTCTGACCGCCGAGGGCGACATCCAGGCCGGCGCGTTCGGTATCGTCCGCCGCGGCCAGCAATTGCTCGGTGTCCTCGACGGGCATGTCCACGGGATTGACGACGTCGAGGTTGAGCCGGGCGATCAGCGTTCGGCCGTCCTCGGAGATGCCGCCGGGCGTGGCGTACGGATCGTCGACCGCCGCGACGTGCGGCAGGCCACGGAGCTCGTCGAGCAGCGCGGTGACGTCGGACCGTACGGCCGGCTCGGTGACTGAGCCGTCGGCCTGGACGACCACGTCCACCGTGTCTCCGGACGCGGCGGGGAACCGGTCCTCCAGCAGGTCCTGCGCCTGCTTGGAGTCCGAGCCCGGTGTCGAGTAATCGGCGGTGAAGTCGCCGGCGAACGCGGCGGACAGCCCGATCGCGACCGCGAGTGCGGCGATCCAGCCGAGGACGACGCGACCGCGATGTCGGAACGCGACGCCGGCGAGCCGCCCGAGCGGGCCGGGCCGCGCCTGCGCGGTCGGGCCGCCGGGGCGGGTGCGGGTTGGGTTGGCCATCGGATACCCCTTGGAGTACGAGAAGGATCTTGACGATTGTGACTTCAAGTCAGTTCAGTTACGTCGCATAGCAAACCCGAGGCCGCGTTACTTGTCAAGCGGCTTAACTTCTGTAACGATGATTTACGTAACCGTTCACTCAGGAGGTCCGAGGCGTGTCCAAAGTCGAAGCTCCGTCGGTGCCGACCCGCCGCGAGCGCGTCCGGGCCGCCACCATCGAGGAGATCAAGGCCACGGCACTCCGGCTCATGCACGAGCAGGGTTCGGCCGACCTCCGCTTCTCGGACATCGCGCGCGAGATGGGGATGACCGCGCCGGCGCTGTATCGCTACTTCTCCGACCGCGACGCGCTCCTGTCGAGCCTGGTCGCCGACGCCTACAACGACCTGGCCGACGCGGTCGAGGCCGCGCGGGAGGGCGTCCCGGCCGACGATCCGACCCGCCGCTGGTACGCGGTGTCCCAGGCCTTCCGAGGCTGGGCCAATCGGGAGCCGCAGCAGTTCGCTCTGATCTTCGGGGCACCAGTCCCGGGATTCGTCATGCCGCAGGAGGGCCCAGTCGCCGAGGCCTGCACCCGGGCGATCACCGGGCTGAAGGCGTTCTTCGTCGAGGCCCATCAGCAGGGCAAGCTCGGGCCGCCGCTGGTCCGCGAGGTCGACGACTCACTGCGCCGGCACTTCGTGCAGAAGATGGACGCGCACGGCGACGACGATCCCGACCTGCCGCCCGAGGTCTTCCAGGCCGTCCTGCACTGCTGGGCCAGCCTCTACGGGTTTACCAGCCTCGAGGCGTACGGTCATCTGCACTTCCTGTCCGACGAGGCCCGCGACGCGCTGTTCGCCGCGAACATGCGGCTGGCGGCGGTCTATTCGGGGCTGCCGACCGACTGAGTCGGGCGCGAGGTCAGACCGAGCACGCGAAGCGCCGCGTGCAGCTCCGGTACGTCGAGCATCGTGATGCCCGAGACCGGGCGGTGCCGCTCCGGATGCGGACCGAGGTCCGACGGCACCAACGCGTGGGTGAAGCCCAGGCGAGCCGCCTCGGCGACCCGCTGCGACAGGCTCGAGACCCGGCGCACCTCACCGGCGAGGCCGACCTCGCCCATGGCCACCAGGCGATGCGGTGGCACCGTGTCGCGGACCGCCGAGGCCACCGCGATCGCGACGGCGAGGTCGGCCGTCGGATCGGTCAGCCGGGCGCCTCCGACGGTCGACACGTAGATCTCACAGCCACCGACACGGATGCCCGCCCGGCGCTCCAGGACGGCGAGGATCATGTTGACGCGGGCCGCCTCCAGCCCGACGACGGCGCGGCGCGGCGTGCCGGCCGGGGATGGCGCCACCAGCGCCTGGATCTCGGCGAGCAACGGACGACGGCCCTCCATCGTGACCGTGACGCAGGTGCCGGACACCGGCCGCTGGTGACGGGACACGAAGCGGCCGGTCGGGTCGGGGATCTCGACGATGCCGTCCTCGGCGAGGTCGAAGCAGCCCACCTCGTCGACCGGACCATGCCGATTCTTGGTGGCCCGGATCATCCGCAGCCGCGACGACGGATCGCCGTCGAAGGTCAGCACGACGTCGACGAGGTGCTCGAGGACCCGCGGTCCGGCGACGGCACCCTCCTTGGTGACGTGGCCGACCAGGATCGTCGCGATGCCACGGCGCTTCGCGACCTGGACCAGGGTCGCCGCGACCTCCCGTACTTGCGTGACGCCGCCGGGGACGCCCTCCACCTCGCTCGAGCCGAGGGCCTGGACCGAGTCGATGACCAGCAGGGACGGCCCGACCTGCTCGATGTGGGCCAGCGCGGCGGCCAGATCGGCCTCGGCCGCGAGGAACAGCGACGGATGCAGCCCGTCGGTACGGTCGGCCCGCAGCCGCACCTGGGCGGCCGACTCCTCGGCGGAGACGTAGAGGGTCCGCTGGCCGGACCGGGCACAGGCAGCGGCTACGGCCAGGAGCAGCGTCGACTTGCCGACCCCGGGCTCACCGGCGAGCAGCAGCACCGAGCCGGGAACGACGCCGCCACCCAGGACGCGGTCGAGCTCGGCGAGGCCAGAGCTGACGGCGGCGGAGGCCTCGGCGTCGACCTCGCCGATGGGGACGGCAGGGGTCCGGACGCCGGCTGCCGGGGCGGTGGCCGCGCGCTCCTCGACGGTGCCCCAGGCCTGGCACTCGCCGCAGCGGCCGACCCACTTGGCGCTGGACCAGCCGCACTCGGAGCAGCGATAGCCGACCGGGCCGGTGCGGGACTTCGCGGAGCTCATGACGAGGACGCTAGGCGACCCGACCGACAGTCAGATCCGTACCCGGCCGTCGTCGGTCTCGAAATGCGCCGCGACGACGCCCGGCGTGCCGTGCGGCGCCACCCACTGGACGCTCACCTCGCTCAGCGCCTCGAGTGCAGGCTCACCGAGCCAGTTCTGCACGCGTACGGGATCGCCGGCGATCTCCAGGGCACAGAGCGAGACGTCGCCACTGGCTCCGGCGGACGGATGATCGTCGTCGGCGATCTCCCACTGCACGACGAACGGCAATTGGGGATCGGCTTGCAGCCCTTTGACGCCGATCTGCTTCCAGCGCAGGTCGAACCCGTCGGGCCGATGCCGATTCCCCTGAACCGCGAGCCGGCCGAGTCGCTCCTCGACCGGCTGGATGTCGTCGACGGCGACCACCCACCCGAGCCAGCCGCCGCCGGCCGCGGAGCGGTCGCGCACCGCCTGGCCGAAGGGAACCTTGTCGGACGCCGGATGGTCCAGGACCGCGACGATCTCGATGTACATGCCGTCGCGGAGCGGAAGGATCCGGTTCTTGGTGCCGAATCGAGGGTGCACCCCGCCGTCCCGGAACGTCTCGCCCAGCAGCGCCGAGAGTCTGGACGTCGTTCCTTCGATACCGTCAGGGCCTGCCGCATACGAGAGATGGTCCAGGCGCATGGCCGCATTCTCGCCGTCGGGCGTGTTGCCCGACTGCTGGGGGTGGCGCTCGGCTCTGGCCGGCGAGGTGCTAAGAGCCCGGCGTCGTCAGTCGGGATCGGCCCGGTGCCGGGTCGCCCGATGGTCGCTCGCCAGGTGTTCCTCGCAGAGCCGGGCCAGCACTTTGTAGGCGGGCTTCCCCATCAGCGTGATCAGCTCGTCGCGATTCGACACGTACACCGGATCCCGGCCGACGTGGGCCTCGGTCGCGGCCGGGCAGAACCAGTCGAGGTCGTGGCCGCCAGGTCCCCAGGCGGCTCGCTGATACTCGCCGATGCTCACCTCGGTGTAGGACGTGCCGTCGCCGCGCTCGACGTCGCGATACTGCCGGCGGGTGGGCAACTGCCAGCACACGTCCGGCTTGACCCGATGCGGCTTCTCGCCCTTGCGGAGGGCCCACCGGTGCAGGGCGCATCCGCCGCCACCGGAGAAGTCCGGGCTGTTGAGGAAGATGCAGGCGCCGTCGACGACCCGGGTCTTGCGGTCTCCGTCGTCGTCGATCTCGATCCAGCCGTTGGCCCTCGCCTCGTCGCGCTGCTGCCAGTCCTTGGCCGACAGCTTGGGTACGTACGTCGCGACCCGCTGCTCGTCCTCGGCGTCGGAGAAATGGGCGCCGAGCGTGCAACAGCCGTCGTCGGGCCGGTCGGCATAGATGCCCTTGCAGCCGGAGCCGAAGATGCACATCCAGCGCGACGTGAGCCATGTCAGGTCGCAGCGGAACACCTGGTCCTTGTCGTTCGGATCGGCGAACTCGACGAAGGTTCGCGGGAAACCCAGCGCAACTTCGGGCATCAGACAACCCTAGCTCCCCGAACGGCGTCTTCATGTACGCATACCCCGAAGACCGCGAAGGAATCCACCCATGACCATGCGACGACTGGTCGGCGTGCTGTGCGGAGCGCTGATCATCAGCGGATCGCCCGCCGCCGGCGCGGCCCAGCAACTCGACGAGCCCACCACGAGTGACCGATCGTCGCGCCACAAGTGGCCGATGACCGCGCCACGAGTGACTGATGATCGTGGGGTGGTGTGGCGGTCGCCGACGCGGCTGCCGGTCACCGACGCCCGTCCGGAGTTTCGGATCGGGGACCGGCTGCTGGGCTATCCCAGGCTCGGTCCCGACGGGCGCACCCTGACCCTGCCGGGCGTCGACCTCACCGCTGACGAGCGCGACCGGCTGCGGGTGTGGCTCGGCCCCGACCGGCTCGGCTCTCCGGGCCGCATCGACATCGCGCGCACGAGCGGGCGGACGCCACCGGTCGGTCCGACGGCTGTCCCGGCCGTCGACCCCGGCGAGCCCGGCGAGCATCCGATCACCCGGTTCGACTACCGCTCGACGCCACTGCCCTGGCGGGAGTTCGAGTCGCCGATGGAGGTCGTCGGGCACGCCGTTCTCCCTGCCGACGTCGACAACGCACCGGTGGTGTTGTTCCTGCACGGCCGGCATCAGTGGTGCTACGGCGCGGGCGGCGACTTCGACTGGCCATGTCAGGGCGAGTCCAAGCCGGTGCCGAGCCAGCTCGGCTACGACTACATCCAGCGGGTGCTCGCCTCCCAGGGATACGCGACCGTGTCGATCGCGGCCAACGCCATCAATGCCCAGGACTGGGCCTCGCCGGACGGCGGCGCCTCGGCCCGGTCGGCGCTGACCCGACACCACCTCGAGCTGCTGGCGCAGTGGACGACCGACCCGGACCGTCCCCGCTGGTTCGGCAACCTGGACCTCGCCCAGACCGTGCTCGTCGGCCACAGCCGGGGCGGCGAGGGCGTCGACCAGGCCGTGATCGACACGCAGCCGGGTGCTCCGTACGAGATCCAGGGCCAGACCCTCATCGGCCCGGTCGACTTCGCCTACCAGACCGCCGGCTACATGCCGACCGTCGTGCTGTTGCCCTACTGCGACGGCGACGTCTACGACCTGCAGGGGCAGCGTTACGTCGACGCCGCGGGCACCCTGACGGCCGACGACCCGACCTTGCGCAGCAGCGTCTTGATGCGCGGCGCCAACCACAACTTCTACAACACCGAATGGACGCCGGGCATCTCGCAGGCGCCGAGCGGTGACGACTGGGGTTCCCAGAATCATCCGGTGTGTGGCCTCAAGGCGTCGCCGACCCGGTTGACCGCCGCCGAGCAGCGCCGGGCCGCCCGGACCTTCATCGGAGCGTCCGTCCACGGCTTCCTGGAGACCGACCCGGCGGCGCTCGACCTGCTCGACTCCGACCGGCCGATGGAGCTGCCCGCGGCCGGCAACGCGGTGGCCTGGACGCACGCCCTCGGCGGCGATCGCGACACGGTACGGGTCGGCGCGGGTGCCCAGGTCACCGGCGACGCTCAAGCCTGTCGATCCGGCACGACGTCACGGTTCAGCCGGGCGCTGCCGCTGTGCGGCCTGGGGGCGTACGACCGCGAGCTGCACTGGACCCTGGCGTACGCCTGGTGGCTGAGTCCGACGACGCCGTACAAGCGGCTCGGCCTGACCCGCCAGCTGCGGATGCGATGGAACGCTCCCGGCGCGACCGGTGGGCTCGCCCTGGCCGCGCCGCTCGACCTCGGCGGCGTCGGCACGACGCTCGACCTGCGGGTCGTGACCGATCCCGGCCGGTCGCCGACTCGGATCGCGGTCCGGCTGACCGACAGTGACGGCACGACGTGGGAGTCGCCTAACGTGATCGTCCGCCGGCTGCCCGGGGGCAAGGGCCTGGCGGCGGTGTGGGCCCGCACCGTGCGGATCGACCCGTCCGGCGCACCAGCCGATCTCGACCTGGCCGACATCCGGGCGATCGACCTGATCGGGCGGAGCGACGCCGGTCAGGTCTGGCTGCTCGACGCGTCGGCCCGCCGGCCCGCGTTGACCCCGGCGCCGGGAACCATGCTGCCGTCGATCCGGCTCGGCCAGGTGACGGTGACCGAGGGCGACGAGCGTGGGGCCGTGGCGCGGGTGCCGTACACCGTCGTCGGGGAGGTCAGTGCGCGGGGGCGGTTCGCGGTCGCCATGGAGCAGCGCACGTTCGGCGGCCGAACGCCGCACCGCTACCTCACGATCACGGTCTCGCCGGGTGACACCGGTGGCGTGATCGAGGTGCCCTACGAAGCGGACGAGGTCGACGACACGCGTCGACAGGGCCAGCAGGTGATGGCGGTGCCCCTGAGGGGTCTCGAGATGGCCGACTACGTCGGCTGGCTCACGGTCGTGGACGACGATCCGTCGCCGCGGCTGACGTTCGACGTCCGGCAGCAGCGGATCGGCTACGGCCAGGACATGGTGTTCGTGGCCCGGCTCTCCGCCCGGGTCGACTACTTCACCTACGGGCGCCTGGCCGGCGTCGTCTTGGACCGGTTCGCTCCGCTGCGGGTCGTCGATGTTCCGAAGCGATGGACGCGGCGCCACATCGTCGACCTGGCGCCACCCGGAAGCGCGTTGGCGAGATGGATCACGGACGGGTTCGTCTCGTTCGAGCCTGGCGAGCGACGGGACACCTTCGTGGTGCCGACTCGGGCGCATCCGCCGCACCCGAACCCGAAGGCGCTGACCCTCCGCATGACGTCACCCCTGCTCGAGCACCCGATCCGGCGCACCATCCGCGTCCGCTGACGCCCGATCATCCGCCACTTGTGGCGCGATCATCCGCCACTTGTGGTGGGACGATCCGCCACTTGTGGTGCGCCAAGGCGGCGCAAGCGTCCGAACCGGACGTTCCGCGGGATAGCGTGTGACGCATGCGCATGGGCGTATTGGACATCGGGTCGAACACCGGGCACCTGCTCGTGGTCGACGCGCATCGCGGTGCCGCCCCGCTGCCGGCGTACTCCCACAAGGAGTCGCTGCGACTCGCGGAGCACCTCGACAGCCACGGCGCGGTCGACGGGACCGGCGTCGACGCCCTCGTGAAGTTCGTCCGCGAGGCGAAGCAGATCGCCGAGGACAAGGGGTGCGAGACGGTCCGCGCGTTCGCGACGTCGGCGGTCCGGGACGCGACCAACGCCGACCGGGTGCTCGACGTCGTGCAGGACGAGACCGACGTCGAGCTGCATGTGCTCCCTGGCGGCGACGAGGCCAAGCTGACCTTCCTCGCCGTACGCCGTTGGTTCGGCTGGTCGTCGGGACGGATGCTCGTCTTCGACATCGGCGGCGGCTCCCTCGAGATCGCCGCCGGCACCGACGAGACTCCGGACGTGGCGCAGTCGCTTCCGCTCGGAGCCGCGCGGCTGAGTCGCGAGTGGTTCGCCGACTCGCCGGTCGATCCGAACCAGGTACGGGAGCTTCGGCGGCATGTCCGGGCGGAGGTGGCGCGCGACGCCGGAGACGTGCTCCGCATGGGCCCGGCCGACTATGCGGTCGCCACCAGCAAGACGTTCCGCTCCCTGGCCCGGATCTGCGGCGCCGCCGGGTCGAAGGAGGGTCCGTACGTCCGGCGCGTCCTGCCTCGAGACGAGCTCGCCACCCGGCTGCCTGAGCTGACCGCGATGTCGGCCAAGCAGATCGCGAAGCTGCCGGGAGTCGGCTCCACCCGGGCCCATCAGATCGCGGCCGGCGCCGTGGTCGCCGACGCGGTGCTCGACCTGTTCGAGCTGCCTGAGCTCGAGGTCTGTCCCTGGGCTCTGCGCGAAGGCGTGATCCTGCAGTGGCTGGACCTGATGTGAGCGGCGGCGACCAGAGGGCCGCCGCCGAGAGTCAGGTCGCCCCGGTCGACGTCCCGGCTGCGGGCGTCGGCCTCTCGACCGGCTCGGTCTACCCCGAGTCGACCGCCAGCGCCTTCGAGCTCGCCGTCCGGATGGGCTACGACGGTGTCGAGGTGATGGTGGGTATCGACGAGATCAGCCAGGACGTCGACGCCGTCGAGCATCTGCGCGACTACCACCAGATCCCCGTTGTCGCCGTCCACGCTCCCTGCCTGCTCGTCACCCAGCGCGTCTGGGGCACCGAGCCGTGGCGCAAGCTCGAACGCAGCGCCGAGATGGCCGAGCGCCTCGGCGCCGACGTGGTCGTCGTACACCCGCCGTTTCGGTGGCAACGCGACTACGCCAAGGGCTTCGTCGAGGGCCTGGATCGGCTCGAGGCGGACACCGGCATCGCGTTCGCCGTCGAGAACATGTATCCGTGGCGTACGGTCCGGCGGGCCTTCCAGGGGTACGCGCCGGGCTGGGACCCGGTCGAGCAGGACTACGCCAACGTGACGGTCGACCTCTCGCATGCGGCGACGGCCGGCTCCGACGTGCTCCAGATGGCCGAGGACCTCGGCAGCCGGCTGCGGCACGTCCACATGACCGACGGCTCGGGATCGGCGCGAGACGAGCACCTCGTGCCGGGTCGGGGGAACCAGCCGTGTGGCGAGTTCCTGGAGCTGCTGGCGAGCCGGTCGTTCGGCGGCCAGGTCGTCGTCGAGATCAACACGCGGCGGGCCGCCAACCGCTCGCTTCGCGAGGAGGACCTCGCCGAGGCGCTGGCGTTCTCCCGCCTGCACCTGGCGGCGGCCGTCCATGCGGACTTCGTCGTCGGGCCCGAGGGTTCGGTGGAACGCAAGCCGTTCGACGCCCGCGACCTGCGCCGAGACCGACGAGGAGCCGATCGTGCCGGCGGCCCGTGAGCGGCGGCGTGGTCCGGGTCGACGACCCGGGTCGCCGGACACCCGCGGGGAGATCGTCGAAGCGGCCCGCGTCGAGTTCGCCGCGCAGGGCTTCGACCGGACGTCGATGCGGGCCGTCGCCCGCGCCGCCAGTGTCGACCCGGCGTTGGTCCATCACTACTTCGAGAGCAAGGAAGACCTCCTGTTCGCCGCGATGGACATGCCGTTCGACCCTCGCGTGTTGCTGGGGTCGGTCGTCGAA
>Ga0209382_10000739_pt1 | contig 52801 bp, 53 predicted proteins | sample SoiMetdeltSBSDD5_FD_187599 | JGI IMG/M metagenome (GOLD analysis project Ga0209382, IMG submission 187599) | Bulk soil microbial communities from a Populus tree surrounding site in Tennessee, USA - Soil MetaG P. deltoides SBSDD5 (SPAdes) (version 2) | ecosystem: Environmental > Terrestrial >...
CAACCTGAAGGATACGCTGCCTTCATCATGCCCCCGGTCCACAACTTACGGGTATACCTCCCAGGAGAAGCCTCCTGGCAGCATTCCCCTCAGCTGGAGCAGACTTCGCGGGTGGTGCTGCGCTCGGGTTCGTGGGTGCCCGGCAGTTTGCTGCAGGCGGAGCGGGACGATGAGGGAGGAAGCGCCGCTTCCAGGGATGGGCGGTGGTCGGGCGACCGTCGACGATCGTCTTCGGGACGGGCGGCGACGGTGAGGTGAGCGTTGGAGCCGAAGCGCCCGTCTCGGGGGCGGAAGCGGCAGCCTGTCTGGCGGCTGTGTGCGCGGGCGTCGGAGCGGAGGCGGGCACTGAGCTGGGGCCAGACCTCGTCCCAGCGATCGGCACAGACGACGGTGCGCAGGGCCAGCAGCGGGTCGACGTGCGCCGTCGGCCCCGTCCACGACCGCCACGACCGTCAGCGCCGTGCCGACCCCGCGCCGGAACGTCTCGACCAGCGCCAGCCGCCGGAACGCGGTGTGCGCGGCCCGCCGCGAGCAGTACGAGAGGTCCGTCGTCCGCACCGTCCCGTCCGCCGCCTGGACCACCCGCCCGAGTGCCAGCGTCTTGACTTCCACCCACTGCTTGCCGACCAGCGAGATCATCGCCCCATCGGCACTGAGCTGCAGCAGGCCCGGCCCGGCCGGCTCGGGCCTGGGGTGCTGCTCCAGTCGCTCGACCCCGCGCCCGCACCTGATTCAGCCGCTCGTCCAGCGCCGCCTCGATCTCGCTGAACGTCGCCTTGGGATGCGCCGCTCGCCAGTCCGCCATCCCCGGCCACACCGACGCCGCATCCTCCTGCCATCGCTCGGCGCTGATCCGCTCCCGCTTCCGTCTCGCCACCTTTCCCCTCCTCGACTCGGCCGCCTCCATTCTCCCTCAGCTTTGCAGAATCCTGCAGGGCACCCCGGGTTCGTTGGGGGCTTGCCGAAGAACGACCGTTCGGTGTATATAGTCGTGCAAGGGCGCGCCGCCGGTTGCCTCGACGAACGAGCGCCGCGGATGGTCACCGCCCTCCTGCTCGCGTCAATCGGCGAGACGCCTCGTTCCTTCGACGCGACACCGGTCCTGCCGAGTGATCTGATTGCCGGCCGGAGCCTCGACCAATCTGACGCCGCGCGACCGTTCTGATCGTGCACCGGAGCCAGACGACCGCCTGGCCGCTCCCGCGGGGCATGCGTACCGGTGCTCCCTCCAGGTACTCTGCGTACTCTTCCTCCCGCTCGGGGCCGCCGGGCGTGAACGTATCCAGTGTGTAGGGAACCGTATGCCATTTCCTCGTCGTGGTGGACGGCGACGACCTTTCATCAACTCCCGTTGGCAGATCCGCCGGCTCGACGCGCTCTGCCTCTTCCTGTCGCCCTCCGTCCGCAGCACGCTCACCGCATGGATGAAGATCTACGGCGAGACGAACGACGTGCCAGGCCTCGTCTCAGGGCCGATCGAAGTTCGGTTCCGCCGCCTGCGTGAACACACCGGCGCTGACGTCTTCCTGCTCTGGACGACCCCGGAGCGCTGGGCCGCCGGCGAGGCACTCTCGTTCTGGATCCCGGCCATCGGGCTGGCGCTCGAGTGCAAGTTCGAGGACGGGCGCCTGGTCTGTGACAAGGCCCGCCCCACCACTCAGGAAGAGCGCGACCCACGCCGCCAGCGCAGCGCCATCGGCATGGAGCTTCGGCCGGACAACATCGAGCTGCCGACGGACCCCACCGACGACAACCCGAGCGCCGGACTCGTCGCCGCCTTCGAGCGGTTGCTGGACCGCCGCTGGACCAGCTTCGTCGATCCGCTCCGCGAAGCGCTCGAAGCCGAGGCCCGCGACGACGCCGCCCGCGCCGAGCGCCTCGCCACCCCGTACGCCGTCGCCACGCCGCGGATCGGCAGCCAGAGCGAGTCCGACCCGTACCGTCTGTCCGGCGTCGAGGCGTCCGCCGTCGCCGCTTTCGACGAGGGCGAGTGGCTGGACCTGGTGGACACCAGAGGCCGGGTGATCTCCTCGGCCCGGCTGGTCCGGATCGATCCGGCCGAGGGCGTGATGGACGTGGATGTCCGGGGGGCCGATCCGCCCTCCGAGGGTATCGTCCGACCACGCCCGCAGACCCAGATCCTGGCCCAGAAGCGGGCGATCCTGGAGGAGCTGGACAACCCGACCGGCGGCCTGGCGAACGCCGTCAAGCTGGTCGCCTCGCCGGCCTCGCTCCAGCCGCCCCAGCGTCGCCGCCCGGCCACCTTCGTCAACCGGCTGGTGGCCCAGAATCGCAGCCAGGTCCGGGCCGTCTCGCTGGCGCTCGGCCTCGAAGAGGGCCAGGCGTTGATGGTCCAGGGACCGCCGGGGACTGGAAAGTCGACGACGCTGGCCGAGGTGCTCGGGCAACTGGTGATGCGCGACAAGAACGTCACCGTGCTGGTCTGCTCACACTCCAACCACGGCGTCGACAACCTGCTCCTCAAGACGCTGCCGTACCTCGAATCGATCCCGGAGCTAGCGATCGCCCGGGTCGGCCTGTTCGATCGAGTTCACCCGCTGGCCCGGCCCCACTTCGTGCCGCCGGGCGAAGACCTTGGAGCGTTCAACGTCGTCTTCACCACGGTGGACGCGCTGGCGCTCCAGGTGGAGGCGGGAGCCAGGACCTACGACTACGCGGTGCTGGACGAGGCGAACCGGGCCTCGATCCTGGACTCCTTGATCCCGCTGGTCAGAGGGCGGCGCTTCGTCCTGGTGGGCGACCACCTCCAGCTGCAGCCGGTCCTCTCAGAGGCCGAGGAAGCGTTGCGGCTGGAGCCGGCGGTGGGGAACACCTCGGCGATCGGCAAGAGCCTGTTCGCCTGGCTACGCGAGCGCCGGTTCCCAGAGGCCGCCACGATCTTCCTGGACGAACAGAACCGGATGCACCCGGTCATCGCCGGGCTGATCTCGGAAGTGTTCTACGAAGGAAAGCTGAGGTCTGGCCGCCGGGCGCCGCGCCGCGTCGCGGACGTGCCGCTCTTTCCGGCCGCCGTCACCTGGGTGGACACGAGAGGCCTGCACGGCCTGCGCGAGGCGCGAGGCCGGGGCGCCTCGCTGGTGAACGTCCCCGAGGCGCGGCTCGTCGCGACGATCGCCCGCCACATTCTGGGTAGCTCCCACCAGCGCCAGGTCGAGGTCGGCGTGATCTCGGCGTACGCCGAGCAGACGGCGTTGCTGCGCCGGCTGCTGCTCCACCGCAACAACCAGCGCCAGAACGGCGCCAACGGCACGGCGAACCCCCGGAACGCCACGCCCGATCGCGCGACGCTGCTGAAGCTCCTCGAGATCGACACGGTGGACGCCTTCGAGGGCCGCGAGAAGGACATCATCATCGTCTCGCTGGTGCGGAGCAACCGTCGCCGCGACATCGGGTTCCTGCGGTTGATGCAGCGGATCAACGTGGCGCTCTCTCGGGCCAGGACGATGCTGATCGTCGTTGGGGACACCTCGACGCTGCGCGGCAGCTACTTCGACCGGATCGTGCGCTACGTCCGGGCGAACGGCATGCTGGTGCCAGGGCCGCGCCTGATCGGCCGCCTGCTGAACGAGCGCAACGTCGACCGCACCGCTGAGCGGTCTGGCGACCGACCCGGCCTGCCCGGACGGCGGCGTCGGCCGCTGCCCTCGGCGCGAACGGCGTTCCCGGCCCGCGATCCGGCCGCCCTGAGCGGCCCAAACGCCGAGGGAGCCGGTGCGGAGGAAGGCGAGGGACAGCGCAGCCGGCGCCGGCGCCGGCGGATGCGAGGCCGGCCTGGCAGCGAGGGGCCGGGCGCCGAGCGTCGCGGAGCACCGCCATCCACCACGATGGAGATGACGCCGAGCGCCGAGCCCGGCCCGGACGAGCCGGCGACCCAGTACGAGATCGATCGGTTCGCGGCGCTGGTGGAGCAGCTACTCGGTGATACGTCGTCCGACGACGCGGCGGCGGGGACCGAGGCTCCGGCCGTCTCCGAGGTCGATCGGGCGCACGCCGAGGAAGTACTGGCTGACGCGCTGCGCGCCGTCGGTCAGCAGACCGAGCGCGCGGGGTCGTCCCGGTCGCGGCGCGGCAACAACCGACGCCGCAACCGACGTGGACAGGGTCGGCCGCTGCCGGGCGACGCTGCCGTGGCGGACGCCGCCCGGCGGATGGCCCGCGAGGAGCAACTGGCCGAAGCCGCTTCTGGCGAGGTCGCCGCCGGAGTCGCGAGGCCCGCCGACGCGGGGGTGGTGCCCGAGGCTGGGCGCGCGTTCGTGCCGCCGGACGAGCCGATTGAGGGGCTGCTCCGCCCCGCGCGAGTTTTCGAGCCGTTCGATCCGTTCGATACGACGCCAGCGCCGGTCAGTCCGGAGGTGGCAGAGCCGGCTCCCGAACGGCCGCGCCAGACGCGACGCCGTCCGGCCGCCGCCAGCTCGACGGGCGCTGTCACGCCTCCGCCTGACGCCCCGAGCGAGGCGCCTGCTCCCGAGCCGGCCGGTCCGGTCCGCCGGACCCGGCGGCGGGTCGCGGCCAGCGCTGAGCCGGCTACGCCGCCGGAGACGAGTAGCCCGGTCGAGCTGACTGCCGCGACCGAGCCGCCGGCCGTGGTCGAAGCGCCGCGACCTCGGGTGACGCGACGACAGACGCCTGCTGCCCCTGAGCTGACGCCCGCACCGGTTGCCGAGGCTGCTCCAGCCCCGGAGCCCGTGGTGCGGAAGCCACGCCGGCGCGTTCCCTCCGCGTCTGACGCTCCGGCCAAACCAACGCCGCCCGCCGTGAACGGCGAGCAGCCGATCGCCGCGCCGTCCGCGCAGCCACCCGCTGAGGCCGTCGAGTCGGCGGCTCGGCCGGCCCCGGCACGAACGCGCCGAACGCGAGCGGCAGCAGCCGTCTCCGAGGCGCCGGTCGCTGCCACACCGGTGCCGACGAACGGGGTTTCGGCCTCAGGCGAGATCGCGGCAGAGGCGCAGCCGAAGCGGACCCGGCGGAAGCCGTCCGTCGAGTCGTCTGAGGCCCCGACCTCGGCCCCTGCGCGACCGCGTCGGACCCGGCGGGCTGCGCTCGAAGCGTCTCTGCCAGAGGCCGTGGCCGACGGATAGCACCCGGGCTGCCGAGCGGTTGCGCAGGGCTGGCACCGAATTTGGAACGGTCTGCTGATCTGGCCTGTTCTACCGGCCGCACGATCTGAACATGGAGACCTTCCTCTGATGCGCGTTGGCACCTTCCTGCCGCACATGGGCCCGGCGGCCACCCCTGAGACCCTCCTCCGCTTCGCCCAGCAGGCCGAGGCGCTCGGCTATGACAGCGTCTGGGTCGCCGAGCGGCTGCTCTATCCGTTGAAGCCCCGCACGCCGTACCCGGGCATGCCTGAAGGGTCGCTCCTGCCCGACTACTACCGCTACGTCTTCCAGCCGATCGAAACGTTGACCTGGGTCGCGGCCCACACGAAGCGGATCCGCATTGGGACCGGCGTCCTCAACATGCCGTACCACAACCCGGTCGTCCTGGCGCGGCGCCTCGCCACCCTGGACGTCCTCTCGGGCGGCCGGCTGAACGTCGGGCTGGGGCAGGCGTGGTCGCAAGACGAGCTCGAAGCAGCCGGCGCCAGCCCGGCCGGCCGGGCTGAGCGGGCCGACGAGTTCGTCGCGGTCTTGCGGGCGATGTGGGGGCCGGACCCGGTCGAGCACCACGGCCGCCACTTCCAGATAGCGGCGTCGATCATCATGCCGAAGCCGGTCCAGCAGCCGGCCCCGCCGATTTACATGGCCGGCTACGTGCCAGGTGCCCTTGACCGCGTCGCCCGGCTCGCCGATGGCTGGCTGCCGGCCGGCATCCCCCTGCCAGGAGTTCAGGCGATGATGGGCCAGGTCCGGCAGCGCGCCGAGGCGGCCGGCCGCGATCCCTCATCACTGGCACTGGTGATGATGGGCTTCGTCGCGCTGGCGGATGCCCCACTTGGAGAGGGCCGTGCCGACTTCACCGGCACGCTCGACGAGATCCGCCGCGACGTAGAGCAGGCCCGGGAGATCGGCGTGGACGAGCTGATCCTGATCCCCGACGCGACAGCCAACACGACCGCGGACGCTTTCCTGCGGGTCCAGGAAGCAGTCCGGCCGCTGGTCTGACTACGCGGCCGGCAGCCGGCCGCTGACCACCAGCACCGGGCCTGGGACCTCGCCGTTCCCGGCAGCCATCTGGCTGGCCTGGAGCAGCCGGCCGGCCACGTCGGTCGGCACACCGGCGCTGAAGTAGAAGCCCTGGCCGAAGTCGCAGCCGAGCGTCCGGAGGGTGTCGAGCTGCTCGGCCAGCTCGATGCCCTCGGCGATCACGGTCAGGCCGAGGTCGTGCGCGAGATTGACGATCGAGCGGACGATCGCCTCGTCGCGGGAGTCTGCGCCGAGCCGCTTGACGAACGATCGATCTTGACGAAGCTGATCGGCAGGTCTCCCAGGTACGCCAGCGAGGAGAAGCCGGTCCCGAAATCGTCGATGGCGATCTGGATCGAGAGCTTCTGCAACTCGCCGAGCCGCTCGCGGACCCGCGCGACGTCGCTGATCATGACGCTCTCGGTCAGCTCCAGCTTGAGACAGCACGGATCGAACTTCGTGGCCTCGAGGGCGTTCGCGACGGTCTGGATCAGGCTGGCGCTCTGCAGCTGGCGCGCCGAGATGTTGACGCTCAGCAGGAGCGGGCGGGGGTGGTGTGCCTGCCACTCCTGGAACTGCCGGCACGACTCCTGGAGCACCCAGGCGTCCAGCGGCAGGATCAGGCCGGTCTCCTCCGCGAGCGGGATGAACTCGGCCGGCATGACCAGGCCGCGCTGCGGATGGGCCCAGCGGACCAGTGCTTCGAAGCCGGCAACCTGCCCATCGGCGAGGTCCACGATCGGCTGGTAGAAGACCCGGAGCTCGTTGCGCTCCAGCGCACGATGAAGGCTCGTTTCGAGGTGTAGGCGCTCAGAGGCCGGGCTGTCCATCGTCTGGTCGAACAGCTCACAGCGCGCCTTGCCATTCATCTTGGCGCGGTACATCGCCAGGTCTGCGTCGCGCAGGAGGTCGTTCGGGGTCTCGTGAGAAGGGCCGTTCATGGCGACGTTGATGCTCAGGCTGGTGAACACCTCGTGGTCCTCGACGCTGAACGGCGCCTTGATGTGCTCCTGGATCCGGCGGGCGAGGGCGTACGCCTCATCCGGGCCGCCCGCGTCCTCCACGAGGATGGCGAACTCGTCGCCGCTCAAGCGGGCCAGGATGACGGCGATCGGCGATTCCTGGCGGACGGCGCGATGGAGGGCGCGCTCGACGCTTCCCGGAACAGGGTCCGATTCGGCAGGTCGGTCAGAGCGTCATGGGAGGCCTGGTAGGTGAGCGTCTCCTCGAACTCCTTGCGCTCGGTGATGTCGCGGAAGGTAACGACAATCCCGACGATGCGCGGATCGCGCAGCAGGTTGGTAGCGACCACGTCGAAGTGCCGATAGCTATTGTCGACGAGACGGATGCGCAGCTCGGCGGCGATGCCCAGGCGTGGACAGGCAAGCGCCTCCGCGAAAAGGCTGCCGGCGACGTCGCGGTCCGCCTCGTGGACCAGCCCGAGGCGGATCGCCTCGGCCGGACCGTGGCCGTCCCGCAACGCCCCGTAGAAGCGCGGCATCAGCAGGGCCGTCGTGCGGTCGCTCACGGGCCAGAGGCTCGCGACGGCGGCCGTGCAGCCGCCCGCCAGCAAGCCGCGGGTCAGGCCGAGCACCTCGTCGCCCGGACCGACGGTGCCGACGCCGGTTTCACAGGCAGCGAGCGTCACCAGCCGGGCGCCACGGGCGAGATCTGCCAGATCGCTCCCGGTCAGCCACGAGTCGGCGAGGCGGATCGACGAGAAGCTCGGGTTGTCTGACCGGGCGACGACGTGGGTGGCGACGTGCAGGATGTCGAAGCGGCCGGCCTGGCGGCGGAGCGCGGCCCGCGTCGCCCGCTTGCCGAGCCGCGTCTGCGCCTCCGGCCAGATCTCGGCGATCTCCTTCAGCTCCTGGCGCACCCAGGGCAGGTCGTCGCCGTCCACGCCCACCAGCAGCAGGCGCTCGCCCGGCTGGCGGTCGTCGCGGAGGCAACGCTCGTAGACGTCAGCACTCGGGGCGTAGCTGATGGCGACGTCCTCGGCGAGGTAGGTGCCGTCGGGCCCGGCCAGGGCGTGGAACGGCACGCCGTGGAGCGGGCCGTGCGGCACGACGATCAGGTGCTCGGCGCCGGCCAGGGCGTCCGCGAGCGGTGCGATCAGCTCCTGGCCCAGGGCGTAGAGGCAGGCATCGGCGCCGCGTTTCCGGCGCGGCAGGATCACCTCGGCTTCCTGTAACTGTCCAGCGCGGAGTCAGGGCGACGGCGGCCGGCAGGCCCAGGGCGCGCCGCACGCGCTCAGCCGTCTTGAGGTGCGACAGCGCCTCGTCGTACCGGCCGAGCTCGACCAGGACGTTGCCGATATTCTGCTCGACGTCCGCCAGGGCGGCGCGCTCGCCGAGCTTGCGGAAGATCGGGAGGGCCGCCCGGTACGCCGCCAGCGCATCGGTCAGGCGGCCCATCGGACGGTAGACGGTCCCGAGGTTGTTCGACTGCTTGGCGGCCTCCAGCTCGCACCCACGCGCGAGGAAGTCCGCGCGGCTCAGCCGGGCCAGCGACGCTGCCTCGTCGTACCGCCCCAGGTACCGCAGCGCCGTGACGTGGCCGATCTGGGTCCGGGCGACCTCCAGCGGTCGCCCGAGCCGCACGAACCGCTCCTCGACAGACTCGTACGCTGAGACGGCCACTTCGTACCGCCCGAGGAAGCGGAACGCGTGCGCGCGCGTCCGGAGCGCCCAGGCGTACCCCTCGTCGGAGCCGGCAGCACGCTCTTCCCGCATCCAGAGGCCGGCAAGCCGCAACGCCAGCTTGGGGCTGCTCTGCTTCAGGCTGTCGATCTCGGCAGCGCGAGCAGCCCAGGCGGACTCCGGGGACGGGGACGGGGACGCGATCTCGGCGGTAAGCAGCATCGTCGTTCGATCGTGGCGGGAGGCGGTGATGTCGGCGCGGTCCTCCCGCTCTATGGATTGGAACGGGACGAGGGGATGTACAGGGACCGCCACCCTGCCGATTGACAGGGAGTGCGAGCGGCGTAGTCCAGATGGGGAGACGCCCCGCGCCAGCGTACGGATCGCGTTGCTGAGACGTGAAAGGGAGCGACCAATCGTGAAAAGCGGCCGAGTCAGGAGTGAACACCCCCTGTTCTGTCGCGGAAAAGCGCCGAAAGTCAATCGGAGAGCCTGATCTGTACCCTTTTCAGCGCGGGGCACGTTTGGTTAGACAGGGCTGCTCAGCAGGGCCAGGTGACCTGCCCGGATGGCGAGGAGCGCTTCGAATGAGTCAGCGAGTCACCCCACAGCTTGTCTACGACACCCGTGACCGGCCGCTCGCCGCTGGCGTGCGCTCGGTCGGCGGTCCCGCTCGTCGTCTGCTGTTCGCGTTCGACGACACCGAGCTCGTCATCCAGATGACCCCGGAGCGCAGCCCGGAGCGCATCCGCTTGATGGGCCAGGTGCTCGACAACGGCAGGCCGATCGGCGGGGCCAGCGTCCAGTTGAACGGCCCGACCGGACCGCGGCTCAAGACCACTGACGACGAGGGGCAATTTCGCGTCGCCGATGTGCAGAAGGGATCGTATCAACTCGAAATTGGAACCGTGAACCCAGGTTTTCGCTCTCGACCATCTGGCAATTGAGATTGGAGTGCTCCAGTGACATTCCGACCGTTCGGGTCCCGACCGGGCCGCGCTGGTGGTGTGTCTGGCCTTGACGCCTGGCTCGTCTCAGCCGTTCACCCGGGCAAGACCGTGCAAGCAGCGGCCAAATCGGCGAACTGGGATGGCGCCCGCCTGGCGGCTGAGATCGTCTACGACACCGCCAACACCGGGCTACCGACGGGCGTTCGCGCCTTCATTCAGGAGGGCACGCGCCGCCTGCTGTTCGCCGCTGGTGAGCACGAGATCCTGTTCAGGGTCGCGCCGTCGTCCGCCCCGGACGCGTTCAGCTTCGTGGGCCAGGTCCTGCACGGGGGGCTGCCGCTCGAGTCAGCGTCAGTGCGCACGTCTGATGATGGCGAGACGTTTCTGACCGATCTCACAGGCGGCTTCCGACTGCCAAGCATCGCTGCTGGCTCTCACCGCTTCGAGATCGCCACCCGGGACGGGGTGATCGAGCTGGCGCCGATCAGCGTCGGCGCGTCGCGCTGACCGCGCATCTGAACGTAGAGGACGCCTCATGGTTTGGCAATCACGCAAGCTGACCCGTCGCTCGATGCTCCGCCGGCTCGGTGCTGGCGCAGTCGTCGTCGCGGCCGGCGCTGCACTGTTCAACGAGAAGACAGCTTTTGCTGCTACACCCGCTGCGGCTGCTGCATCAACCGAGACCGTCGCCGCCGCCCCCCGTCGACCCGCGGATCCGAATCGGGCCAGCACCCTGATCGTCCGCCCGGCGCCGGGCGCGACGCTTGCCCAGATCAATGCGAAGTTCGGCACCCGGACGGTGTTGTCGTTCAGCGGCAGCAACCAGGGCATGGACATGGCGGTGGTCTCCTCGCCACGAGTCCTGCTGACCTTCGCCCAGATGCGGCATGACAAGAAGCTGGTCGCCTGGGTCGAACTGAACTCCAAGGTCTGGACCCCGCGCCGAAAGAGGCCGGGAACCGGCGGTGTCGGCGCCGACGACGATTCCGGCTCCGAGGACGATTCGGGCTCGGAGGGCTCGTCCCTCGGCGCGAGCCACGGTACTGCCGTCGCGGGTGTCGCGCTGCTGGCCGCCCCGGACGCGAAGATCCTCCCGATCCGGGTGCTGGGCGACGACGGGCTGGGCACGACCGCCCTGGTCTGCGAGGGGATCCTCCGCGCGGCGATGATGGGTGCGAAGGTGATCAACCTCAGCCTGAGCACGAGCACGCCCTCGATGGCCCTCGCCTTCGCGGTCAGCTTCGCCTGCCAGCTGGGCGCGGTTGTCGTGGCGGCGTACGGCAACAAGGGGCAGCAGAACCCGAGGGTCTTCCCGGCCGACCTCCCGAACGTCATCGCCGTGGCCGCGACCGACAAGAACGACAAGCGTGCGAGCTTCTCGAACCACGGCCAGCCGGCCGACGTCGGGGCGCCGGGCGTGGACATCGTCGGCCCGTACGGGCCGGGCGGCTACGTCATCGCCAACGGGACGTCGTTCGCCACCCCACTGGTCGCGGGCCAGGCGGCGCTGCTCCTGTCGAAGCCGGGCGGCATACCGGCCCTGAACGTGCCGCCGGCTCAGAAGAGCGCGGCGATGACCAACCTGCTGATCGCGTCGGGCGTCAACATCGCGGGCCCGAACGGCGGCGACCCGGGTTTCGTGCGGGTCGACGTGGCGCACTCGCTCATCTAGTCGCTCCACGCAAGAGCTGTACGGACGCCCCGGCCGCCCACGCGCGAGGCGCAACTGGACTGGGGCCAGGGCTATCTGCTCTCGCGCCCGCTCGCCGAGGACCAGATGGGCCGGCTCCTCAAGAAGGGGCACCTGCTGATCGCGTGACCGATGCGGTGAGCGCGCCCTTTCTGACCAGCGCCGATCGCAGGCCCGCCGCCACTCCGACCCCGAGGCCAAGGTAGACCAGCATCCCGCCGACGATCGCCGGCTCGCTGATGGTGTGGGGCGCCGCGTAGCCGGCCACCGTTGGGATGGTGCTCCCCAGCGCCAGCCCGACGACGGCACCGAGCGCCGCCCAGGTACGCTGGCGCGTCTCCGTCAGCAGCAGCACGACGAACGGCACGACGATCAGCAGCACCCTGGGCGTCCAGAGGTAAGCGCGCCAGCCCCGCCCGTCCAGGCCGTCCGTGATCCCCAGGAACTGCTGCTTCAGGATGTCCCCGAAGTACGGCGACACCGTCACATCCAGGTCCGGCGGCTGCTCGCGGAAGCCGTACAGCCAGGCCAGGTTCCCGAGCAGCGAGACCGGCTTGTACCAGAGGAACGTCTCCAGACACGCTCGAACGAACGTGGAGCAGCGGGCGACCAGCATCTCACGGACGGCCGGATCGTACTTCGCGAACTTGACGCCCTCGAAGTCGGAGGCCGGGCTGGTCACCGGATCGGAGACCGGCAGCGTGCCGCCCATGTCCAGCCAGCGATCCGACTGCCCCGTTTCGACCAGGTAGCGGCCGGTCGCCGCCATGATGCTGACGTCGTCCAGCCAGATCTCGAAGCGCGGCTGGAGCTCCGGGTGGTAGGCGAAGCCGGTAAAGATGTTGTGCCAGAAGACGCGGGTGGCGATCTCGTCGCCCCGGCGGTACTCCTCCGGCAGCGCGACGGCGTGGTACGCCTGCAACCCGAGGTAGCCGGCGACCATCAGACCGATGGCGAGGAGAGCGGCCCTCACCCCCAGCCCCTCATCATTCCTACCATGGGGCCCCCGACCCCCACGGCCCTGTGCGCGGGAGAGGGGAGCCGGCCCGAACTGGCCGGTGTTCTCCCCCTCTCCCGCGGCAGGGAGAGGGGGGCGGGGGGTGAGGGCCTTCCCTCTACCTCGCGACGCCATGATCCGCCAGGCAACCGGCACCACCAGCACGACGGCGCCGAACCCCAGGATCGTCGCGACTTGCCAGAGCGTCGTCGAGCGGAGGTGGATCGTGAAGGTGATGAGCAGCACCTGGAGCGCCACCAGCACGACCTGGAGTGCGCTCACCCGGGCGTAGAGGCCGTTCGCCATGAACAGCAGGCAGTGCAGGCAGGCGACGATCGAGAGGATCGGCAGGACGCGCAGCGCCAGGATCGAGCGGAGCTGGCCGTTGTGCATGATCATCGGCATGACCAGATAGAACATGCCCAGAAATCCTGCCAGCAGCAGCAGCGCGCTGGGGGAGCGCCAGAACGCCAGCACGTACAGCACGCACGAGAGCAGCAAGAGGGTGAAGTAGAACGTGACGATGCTCTCGGTGCGCACGCCGTAGAGCAGGAACCCGCCTTTGATCAGGTCGACGATCCCCTTGTCGTCCGGCCCGAGCAGGACGATCGCCGTGCCGGGGTCCTCGTTGGCCGTCTCTTCGAGGCGGCGAAGCGCGGCGTTGATCGTTCGGGCCGTGGCGACCTCACGATCCACCCGGCCGTGGAAGCGGCGGTTCACCGATTCGAGCGCGGTGTACCGCTTCTGGTGGCCGTAGTACAGCTCGGAGACGACCGCCGGGATCGCATCGGCGACCCAGAACGGCTGGCGGTTGTGGAACTCCAGCTCGACCGAGCGGCTGACCAGCATCCCGAACGCGGCGACGACCAGCACCACGCCGAGGATCGAGGCCAGCCGCGCGGCGGTCCGCGTCTCGTCCAGGCGTTCGAGCCAGGCGGTCGCGCGGCTCATTGCCCTGGGCGGCGCCCGCGTGCGCGGTCGAGGTCTTGCAGCTCGACGACCTCGTAGACTGCGGCTGAGGACACCTTGTTGTCGCGCAGGTACCGATCGAGCTGGTCCTGCTTCCAGGCCGTCCAGATCGCGCGGACCTCGTCGGGGGTCAGGTCACGCGGCTCGGCCAGGAGCGGGATGCGCCGGTCGCGGTTCTCGCGAGCCTTCGCCATTCGTTCACGGGTCAGCCCCTCGTCGTGCGTGACGCGCCAGCCGTCGTTGAGCGGTCCGTAGTTGGCGATCTGGACGCCGACGATCGCCGCCACGACCACGGCGGAGGCGATGCGGCCCCAGGGCACGAGCTGCGAGGCGCCGGCCACCAGCAGCCCGACGAGCAGCGCGAAGACCGACGCGAAGATGGCGCCGTAGTAGTAGCCGGTCACGACCGGGACGTGGCGGACCATCAGCAGGCTGAGGTAGAGGAAGAAGATCGGGAGCGCGACCAGCAGGCCGCGCAGGTACGGTACCCACGGCCCCGTGCTCTTGACCGCGATGTAGAGGGTGACGGCGAAGAAGAGGGCCAGGAGCACGATCTTCGGCAGGTTCGTCTCCTGGCCGGAGGGCCAGGTCCCGTTGATGGTGATGATGAACGGGCTGACCGGCCACGGCACCAGCGAGAGCCCAAACAACGTGGTGACGTTCCCGACGAAGATCCACGGCTGGAGCCCGCCGGTGACGGCGGCCTCCAGCGAGGGCGCGGTGCGGGTGTTGTTGATCAGCAGCATGTCGCCCAGGAAGTCGAAGCGGTAGTCGAACAGCGCCTCGGTGATCGGCGGCACGATCACGACGACGAAGGCCAGGAAGGCGACGGTCGGGATCGCGAAGAAAAGGCCGTTCTTGACGAACCGGACGAGCTGCGCCGCCGGCGGCTTCCACGGGAATCTCGGGACGAACGCCGACCAGACGACGAGCGGCACGATGAACAGGAGGGCGATCGGCATCTCGTCCAGCATCAGGCCGACGAAGATCATCACCAGCAGCAGGTACTTGCTCCAGCCCGGCGACTCCATCAGGAGCTGGCCGGGCCGCGCGCGCTTCATCGCCTCAACGGCGAAGTAGAGCGACATGATGAGCGCCATGTTGGAGAGCGTCTTACCCGGCATGAAGTTCATGGTGAAGCCGGAGAGGAGGCCGGTGGCGCTCCAGTAGACGGCCAGTCCGGCCAGTCCGGCCAGCCGGTCCCCGGTCATGCTCACGAGCAGGCGGTACAGGAAGTAGAGGGCGGCCAGATTGGCGGCCCAGGCGACCGGCGTCAGCGTCGGGTGGACGGGCATCCAGTCGTACAAGAACAACCTGATCTTCTGGTCAATCGCGATCAGGTAGTAGGTCAGGAAGCGCGGGCGGAACTCGTCCGGCGCGCGGAGCTGGAGCGAGTTCGGGAAGTCGATCAGCCCGATCGCCGCCCCGCCCCTGAGCGACTCCTTCAGGATGAACTGATGGTTGTCCGGGTGGACCCAGAGGGCGCGGTAGTCCGTAATGAGCAGGAAGAAGTGGACGACCGCCGCCGCGAGCGCCAGGAGCACGAGCAAGGTAGCGGGCTCGGCGAACGGCCGGAGCCTGGGCGCGGGCCGCTCGACGGCGTCTGCGATGGCAGCGGGCGAGGCGTGCTCCAAGGGGTCTCTCCGGTCGGCGCGGGGTCCAGAGAGTGTGCCAGATTCAGGTCAGCTAGCTCGACCAGCGGGGTGGGGGTGTATCTACTGGGCGGCGGCGGTCGTGAAGGCCCAGGTCACGCTCGGGCCGTTCGTCCAGGCCAGGCGGACCACGTACTTCGTGCCGGGCTTCAACGGCACGCTCGGGAGCAGGGTCGGGTTGCCGTAGGCGTCCACCAGCTCGGCCGCGACGCCAGGACCGGTCTCCGAGCCCTCGGTCAACTGGGCGATGGCCGGCATCCCCTGCGGCCGAACCTGGCCCAGCAGCAGCGTCACCGGGTAGCCGAACGGCCCGGGCTTGCCGGTCGCCTCGGCGTAGTCGTCGCAAGCGCAACGGGTCGGGACCTCGGTGGCGCCGTTGGCCGGGAACCAGCCGGAGGCGTTCGCGACGTCGCGCCTGCCGCCCAGGTCCAGCACGGCGGTCGTGGCGGTGCCGGCCGTGTGCTGGCCGAAGCCCGCGTACTGCGCCGCCAGGTCCAGGACCAGAACGCGATGGTAGACGCTGTCCAGCCAGCCCTGCACCGCTCGCTCCGGCTCGACCTCGCCGAGCGCCATCACCTCGGCAACGCGCTCGGCAGCGGGACCACGTGAACCGCCTGCGCGGGCTGCCCGCGCGCCTGGCGTCTCGCCCACGAAGAGCGGCGTGCCGCGCGTCTGGAAGTTCCCCTCAGCCTGTCCCGTCGCCACGTCGTATTGGGCGTGGAGCGCGGACGAGGTGTCAAGGGCGGCGTTCCGAGCCAGCGGCAGGGCGCCAGCCTGCGCGCGGGCCGCGTTGACGGCCAGGAGGGCGCGGGCGGCGAGCTTCTCCAGGATCGACGGCTCGGCCGGCGCGGCTGGTGCTGAGGCGCCAGCGCCGGGGGCCGGCTGGCCGGCCGGCGCTGGCTGACCCGACTGGGCCGGCTGGGCAGCGGCCGGCGGCTGCTGGCGCGCCGTCGTCCGGGGCGTCGGGTTGAGCGGGGTGCGCGTGCCGGCCTCGGAGAGGATCGGGGCCGGACCAGAGGAGGACGGAGCGGCGGGCGCGGGCTCGCTTCGGCGGGGCGCGCTGGACGCCGCGTTCGACGCGCCGGGTGCGCTCGAAGCGCTCGCCGTGCGCGACACGCGGGGTGGGGGTCGGGATCGGCGTGTTGGTCAGAACAGCGGTAAGCTGCTGCTACGCGGCATCGCCCGGGACGGCGCGGTGATCGTGACCTGCCAGGACAGCGGGCTCGGGATGACGCCGGACGTTCTGGCGCGCATCTTCGACCCGTTCTTCACCACGAAGGGCCGTCATGGGACCGGACTGGGCCTGCCGATCGTCAAGGACGTCGTCGTCCGTCACGGCGGCGAAGTACGGGTCGCCAGCGAGCCCGGCGCCGGGACGACCTTCACGCTGCTGCCGGCCGCCGAGCCCACGGCCGATCTCGCCGAGAGCGTCGCCTTCAGAGCGGCCACGGCGGACGACCTGGCGACATGCTCCATCCTGGTGGTCGAGGACGATCCGGTCTTCCGCGCGGTCTTCAGCCGCCGGTTCGCCCTGGACGCCCGGCGCGTCGACGCCGTGAGCGACGCAGCCTCGGCCATCCGGGCGCTGGCGACGGACGACTGGGACCTGGTCTGCATCGACGACGGCCTGCCGGATCAGGCAGGGCGCGAGCTCGCCGCGGAGATCCACCGTCTACAGCCCGATGCGCCGTGATCCTGGTGACCGGCGCCGCGACCGGGCCAGACGATCCGACCCTGGCGGCACCGGGCGTCGACGCGATCCTCCCGAAGCCGTGTACGGACGCCGAGCTGGCGCGGGCGCTCAGGGCGGCACGCGCACGCCAATCAGCGCGTCAGGCCCAGGGGTCCCAGATGGCAGACGCGCGTCAGGCATTCCCGACGTTCTCGGCTGCGTACGTCTCGTCGTCGTCCCCGTCGTGCAATGGCGCGATCGCCGCGTAGATCCCGAAGAGCACCAGGCCCACGACCATCATGAAGATGATCGGGTTCTGGTTCCAAAGCTGCGTCGCCAGCCCAAACATGATGGCCTCCCGTCCTGGTCGTGTGGGGAGCGTTCCCCATACGTCCAGGGTACGGGCCGGGATCTGCTGGCGCTGTCACGAGCGTGGCATGGTGCCTGTCCGCGACGGAACACCCGCCGGGCTCGCGCGTAGCCGCCGGGCAGCCTGGCGTCGCCAGCGGGCCTGCGTCTGGCGCCCGAACAGCGCGAAGCCGGGCCGCATCCACCAGGCGGGCAGCGGAGCGGAACGCCAGCGGACCTCGATCCGCAGCCGCACGGCACCGCTCTGATGCTCCTTCACGACCTGAATCCACTCCGAGCCGTGGAGGAGGTGGCCCGCCAGCGTGTCCAGGCGGATGCCGAAGCGGCTCTGCTCGGCGCCGGGCGGCCCGCCGACGCGATCCAGCACGGCCCCCACCCGCAAACCGGCCAGGAAGCGGAGCATCAGCGCGTGGACGTCCACCAGGATGTTTCGTCCGAGCAGCGGTGCGTCGGGATCGAAGTGGCCGTGGGTGATTCGGGGATCGGCGAAGCGGTAGTCCTGGATGGCCCGACGTGACCGCGCGAACAGCCCGTCCCCGAGCGGCGGCCCGGCCGGCTCGAAGCCGAGGACGGTTTCGTGGCGCTCGACGGTCCAGCCGGGGGCCGGCGCCAGCGTGGCCTCGTCCGCCGGATCGGCTGGCGCATCCGAGAAGCTGACCGTGCGGTCTGCGAGCGCGGCGAGCTGGGCCTGGATCTCAGCTTCGGACCAGCTGCGCCCAATCCGCCAGGGCGTCATGCTAGCAAGCCGGGCGCTTCTCTACGGGGCCAGGGCGCGCGGCGCGGACGAAAGCGGCCGGGACGGCCGCGCTCCCAGGGGGCGTCTCCGGAGCTCAGGCCGAGCGGCTCCAGGAGACGACCTTCGGCCGCTCCGGCATGGCCTGGGGAGCAAGTGGGCGGCCGGCGGCGCTGACGCGCGTCGGGGCGGTGTCTGGCAGGTCATCCATCACGACCATGCTCGGTCGGGCAATGCTCCGGCGGCTGGTGGACAGGAGCCAGTTCAGATCCGGGAGCAGCCGCTCAGACGCGGCGAGCGCCAGGCTGAGCGCGTCGGCGATTCCGGTGATCTCGTCGAGCGCCATCTCGTAGCGCTGCTGCTGCTGGAAGCGGCGGCAGAGGTCCACGCCGAGGACGGCGACCCCGAGCGACTGCAACACGTCGTTGTGGATCGCGGCCGCGAGCTCGGCCGGGTCGCTCGTCTCGATCGGGTCGGGCACCGTCGTCATCGTCGTGCTCCTCCGTCGCCCGGCGCTCAGCCAGCGGTCCCTGGCTGGGACGTCATGTCGATCGGGGCCAGGCCGTGGGTGATCGCGTAGATCGCGGCCTGCGTTCGATCGGCAACGTTGATCTTCTGAAAGAGGACAGAGAGTCGATTCTTGACGGTGCTCTCCGTGAGCACCATCTTGCTGGCGATCTCCTTATTGGAGCGGCCCGAGGCGACGAGCTGGAGGATCTGCATCTCGGTCTCGGTGAGCTGCCCGAGACCGCCGTCCTCGACGTCGAGCTTGGAGGCCATCCGCCGGAACTCGGTCAGCACCTTGCCAGCCAGCGACGGTGCGATCACCGAGCCGCCAGCCGCCGCTGCTCGCACGGCGCTGAGCACCTGATCCGCGCCGGCGGTCTTCAGGATGTACCCCATCGCGCCAGCCTGGAGCGCCTGGAAGAGGTGGCCGTCATGGCTGTGCATGGTCAACATGACGATCTTCATCCAGGGAGCCTGGCGCAGCAGCTGGCGAGTCGCCGAGATCCCGTCGACCACGCCCATGCTGACGTCCATCAGGATGACGTCCGGCTGGAGCTCGAGCGCCATCTTCTGGACCTCGAGCCCGTCACTGGCCTCGCCGACGACCTGGATGTCTGACTCGGCTTCGAGGATCCGGCGACGCCGTGCCGCATCAGCTGATGGTCGTCTGCGAGCAGCACCCTGATCATCCCTGACTCCCTCGTGGCTGAGTCATCAGTGAATTTTGACTCCCGCGGGATGCGCTTTCCCAGTCCTCTGTCGCAATGTTCTCACGAATCCGACGACGGTATAGTAGATCTCCAGAGCCCACCTGGGCGAGGCATGCTAGTCCATCTGGGCACATCTTTTCGACAGCCATGGTGTGTCGGCCTCGCTCGTCCGTGCTCTCACGTAAACGTACGGACCCCCATCGGCAGTGACGGCCGAAGTTACAGGTCTTTCTGTTCAGCGCCCCGAAATTGGGACCAGCGTACCGTTCCGGGGGCCCGACGGGCGGTACCGGCATCCCGGCCGAGGCAAAACGATCGGCCCGGCCGCCGCCCGAATCATGAGATACTAGCTTCGGCGAGGTGAACGCGATGGCATCTGAGACGTACGACTACCTGGACCGTATTAGCCAGGATCCTGAGATCATGGTTGGCAAGCCCGTGGTCAGGGGCACACGAATCCCTGTCGAGCGAGTCCTCGCCCATCTCGAAGAGAACGACAAGGCCGACTTGTTCGAGGCGTTCCCCGAGCTGACCGAGGACGACGTACGGGCATGCCTGGCGTTCGCACGCCGCGCCGTTGAGCGTCAGCGGCTCCAGGCCACGGGATCCTCGCGCTCACACGGGTGAGATTCCTGGTCGACGCCAGCCCTGACGCTCGGCACGCAAGCCATCTGCGCTCGCTCGGACACGATGTGACGAGGGTCGGGACCGACTATCCCGCCACGATGAAAGACGTGGACATCCTCGCCCTGGCGTACCGCGAACAGCGGATACTGATCACCGATGACCGCGATTTCGGCGAGCTCGTCTTTCGGCTACGGCAGCCTCATGCGGGCGTCATCTATCTTCGCCTGGACACGACCCGGTTCCAGATTCGTGCCCAACGCGTGGAGGATGTCCTCGCCTCGCATGGCGATCAACTCGATCAGTTCATCGTCGTCATGATCGACGCGATCCGAGTCAGACGATCAGATGGACCGTGACGACGGTGCTGCTGCGTGTCGTCAGGCCGGGGGGTTGCAGGTCGCTTCGGCGCGGAACGTCTGGAGCTTGAGCGTGACGTCCTGGCCGCTCACCCCGCGACGGGTCGCGCCGCCGGGCACGTAGATCAAGCCGTCAAGGAAAGCCGCGCCAGTGATTCCGTGCATCGCCAGCGGTAGCGGCGCCTCGCTGTGCCAGGTGTTCGCGACCGGGTCGTACCGCTCGTTCAGGTCGAACACGCCCATCTCGTGGGCGTCGTTGCCTTCGCCGCCGATCAGGTACATGCAGCCGTTCGCGGCGATGGCCGTGACGCCGGCCCGTGGCGCCAGCAGCGAGGCGCCCCGCGTCCAGGTGTTCGCGGCCGGGTCGTAGATCTCCAGGATGTCCGTCATCTCGCTGCCGACGCTGCCGCCGAACCGGCCGCCGGCGACGTACACCTTGCCGCCGATCGCCACGACGCCGAGGTGGTTGCGCTGGGTCGGGATATCCGGCAGCGTCGTCCAGGCGTCCGCGGCCGGATTGTAGACGGCGAAATCGCTGCCGTGGGGCGGGCGCCCACCGGCGACGTAGATCTTGCCGTCGATCACGGCGGAGCCACCGCCGCTACGCGTGGTCGGCATCGGCGCGCGCGGGACCCAGGTCCCGGCGCCCTCGTCCAGCATGTAGACGGTGTTCTGGAAGCCCTGGCCGCCTGACGGGTTCCCGGCCTCGCCGCCGATGATGTACAGCTTGTCGTTCGCCACGGACGCCATCGTGTGGTGCAACGGCACCGGCAGCGGCGGGCCGAGCTCCCAGCTATCGGTCTTCGAGTCGTAGACCTGGACCGAGTCAGATGTGATCCGGGCGCCCGGGTACCCGCCCATGAAGTAGATCTTGCCGTTCATCTCGGCGACGGAGGCCTCGGAGCGCGGCAGCAGCATCGGGGCGCGCTCGCTCCAGGCGGTCGGCTGCTGCGCGGCGACCGGTACGACCGGCGTCAGGATCCCGATAGCGCCAAGCAGCCCGAGCCCGGCGACGATCAAGCGTCGGGAAGCGCATCGCCATGTCCGCCTCACGATCTCCTCCTCCGCTCCGGATGACGTCCGGGCACTCCATGCATCTTCCCTATATAGCACGTGCCTGACGATCGAGTCATGACCACGTGAATGTGTGGTTCACCGTTCTGCACCGGGCGTGCCCGCAATGGTCGTCTGGCGCTTGACCCTGGCTGGACCCTCCTGGTAGACTGCCCGGGCGCCCCGACGCCGTGGCTGTGCTTTCGCCTGTCCGGCTGCCGTCTCACCGGCCTGTTGGGGGTGGTCCCGATGCCTCACCCTTCTTGGACGGATCGCTCAGTTGACCGCCGACACGCCGGTCCGTCGCCCGCTCGCCCGCGCCGGCGCGCGAGGTCTGAACCAGACTAAGAAGCAAGTTAGAGTCATCGTGCCGATCCGTGATCTGTTCCGCCGCGAGCACCGTGAGGACGGCTCCACCACTGGTGAGCCGGGCGTCGACGCGACGCTGACAGTCCCGGCCGATCAGGACGCAGAGGTTCCGCCCGCGCCCCCGCCGACGCGCTCGCGCTTCTCCCCGCGCGCCTGGATCGGGCAGCGCAACGTGCCGGCCAACCTCTGGGTCCGCTGCGGCAACGATCGCTGCAAAGAGCTGATCTACACCCGTGAGTTCGAGAAGAACCTGCGCGTCTGCCAGAAGTGCCACCACCACGCCAGGCTGCCAGCCTCTGAGCGGATCGCGCAGTTGCTGGACGAAGGCTCCTTTCAGGAAGAGGATCGCGAGCTGCGTTCGGGAGATCCGCTCGGGTTCGTGAGCGCCGGCCAGCGGTACCAGGACCGGCTCGTCGAGACCCAGACCAAAACCGGTCTGAACGAGGCGATCATCTGCGGCACCGGCGCCATTGAGGGGGCCGCGCTCCGCCTGGCCGTCGCCGATTTCAGCTTCATGGGCGCCAGCATGGGATCGGTGGTCGGCGAGAAGGTGGCGCGGGCGATCGAGCGGTCGCTCGAAGACCGCCTGCCGTTCCTCTCCGTCTGCTCCTCCGGGGGCGCGCGCATGCACGAGGGGATCTTCTCCCTGATGCAGATGGCGAAGACCTCGGCAGCCCTGGCGCGCCTCGGGGACGCCGGCGTGCCGTTCTTCTGCCTGCTCACGGACCCCACGACCGGCGGTGTGACGGCCAGCTTCGCGGGGCTCGGCGACGTGATGCTGGCCGAGCCCGGCGCCCTCGTGGGCTTTGCCGGACCGCGCGTCATCGAGCAGATCACCAAGCAGAAGCTGCCGCCCGGCACCCAGCGCGCCGAGTTCCAGCTGGAGCACGGCATGATCGACAAAGTCGTCCATCGCCGTGACCTTCGGCCTACCCTGTCTCGCCTGCTACGGCTCTACACCGGACAGCCTTCTGCCATCGCCGGCCGGAGCAGCTGACCGTGGCGAGCACCGAGGAGCGACGTACGGACCGAGATCCTCTGGCTGAGCCGAACGCCCCCGCGCGTCTCGTGGCCACCGACAGCCCGCCGCCATCTGACAGCCTCACCGCCTGGCAGCGGGTGCAGATCGCCCGGCATCCTCAGCGGCCGTACACGCTGGACTACATCGGCGCGATCTTCGAGGAGCACGTCGAGCTGCACGGCGATCGGCTGTTCGCCGACGACCCGGCCCTGATCGGCGGCCCGGCCCGCCTGGCCGGCCGGCCGGTCATGATCCTCGGCCATCAGAAGGGGCGAGATGCCAAGGAGAACGCCCACCGCCGCTTCGGGATGCCGCGCCCGGAGGGGTACCGGAAGGCGCTCCGGCTGATGAAGCAGGCAGAAAAGTTTGGCTTGCCCGTCATCACTCTGGTAGACACTCCTGGAGCCGACCCGACACTGCCGTCTGAGGAGCGAGGCCAGGCGATGGCGATTGCTACCAATCTGCTGGAGATGGCCCGCCTGCGTACGCCGATCATCACCGCCATCATCGGCGAAGGCGGCAGCGGCGGCGCCCTTGCGATCGCCATGGCGGACCGCGTGCTGATGCTCGAAAACGCCGTCTACTCCGTCGTCTCGCCGGAGGGCTGCGCGTCGATTCTCTGGAACGACGCCGGCTTGGTGGCCGAGGCGGCGACGGCGATGAAGATCACAGCGGAAGATGTCTGGCGGTTCGGCATCGCCGATCAGATCGTCCCCGAGCCGCCCGGGGGAGCCCACACCGATCCTGTAGGGGCGGCCTCTTCCCTTGGAGAGGCGTTCCGTGCAACCCTTACAGAGCTAGACCGTTCTTACGGGTGCGGCGAAGCGTTAGACGCTGATCGCCTGCTTCGTGACAGGTTCGCGAAGTACCGACGGATCGGAGTCTTCGACGAGGCGTAGACCATGACCCGCATACTGACCACCGGCTGGCGGCTTTCGCTTGTGCTGGTCGTGCTGGTTCTGGGGATCGCCCCAGCCGCCAGCCCGTTCACCCCAGACGTGGCGTACGCCCAGTCCGATCTCTCGGCCGATCCGAAGGCGGTCTCGCCGACCGTCAACGAGCTGCGGACCGGCTTCCAGTTCGTCCCCGAGAAGAGCGAGCAGCGCGAGCCCGTACCAGGGATCATCGTCTACGAAGCCGACTTCGTGCGCGATCAGACCAAGGCGAACTTCGCCAACGGCCCGATCGAGATCAAGAGCCTCGTCGCGAAGACGGCGAACAGCTCGCAGGCGGCTGAGCAGTTCGCCTCCTCGCGCCAGGCGTTGACGACTGCCTCGCCGGCCTGGGTCGAGTCGAAAGTCTCCAAGCTGGGTGACGAGGCGACCGGCCTGACGATGGAAGGCACCTCAGCCGAGGGGCCGGCCGTCGCGCACCTGTTCCTCCTCCGCCGCGGCGCGATGGTCGTCGGCATCACCGTGGCCGGCCTGACCAAACCGACGCGGATGGCTGAGGCCGAGGCGATTGCCGCCGTCGTGCTCCGAAAGATCGACCCGGCGTACAAGAATCAGACCGGGGCGCGCCAGGCGCGGCAGTTGAACACCCAGCGTCCTGCCGCGAACGTCGTCGGCTCCGGCAGCACCAGCACTGCGCAGCAGGGATCGTCAGGCGCCGGGAGCGGCGCGAAGGTGCGGGTCGCCAACACCGGCGGGACCGGCGTCCGGCTGCGCATGGAGCCATCGCTGAAGGGGCAGATCGTCGGTCGGCTCGCCGATGGGACGGTGCTGGAGGTCGTCGGCGAGGACAAGACGGCTGACGGGTACACCTGGAAGAACGTCCGGGCGCCCGGCGATGGCCGGGGCTGGGTCGCCAGCAACTACGTGGTGGCGGTTGCCAACTCGTCAGGCTCCACGCAGACGGTTGCGGCGTCGAGCCCGCCCTCGACAAGCAGCAGCGCGAGCACCAGCAACACGTCGAGCAGCTCCAGCAGTTCGAGCAGCACCGGCACCACCGCCCGAACGTCGTCTTCGACGACGGGCGAGCAGCTCAAGGTGGACGTGAGCGCGAAGCAGGCGAAGCTGAAGGCTAACCAGGAGCAGGTCGTCGAGATCTCGGTCACCAGGAACGGCTCGCCGGTGTCGGACGCGCAGGTGACGGTGAAGACGAGCCCGACCGGCGAGACCCCAGCGGCCTCGAAGACTGACGGCAGCGGGAAGACCAGAGCCACCTGGAACCCGAAGGGTGCTCCAGGCTTCATCGGCGTTGGCGTGAGCGCGCTAGCGCCGGATGGCAGCGCCGGGGTCGGCGGCGCCTCGTTCGAGATCACCGGCAACTAGGCACGACCCCGCCCTCGAACGGTACAGTCGCACGTTGTGCGACGTTCGATGTCTGCGCCCGTCCTCGAGCTTCCCTCTGACGCCTCCGCTGAGCTGTCCCAAGCGCACGAGGCGCGAGCGAGCAGACCGCGCCTCTGGCTGTTGGAAGCGGGACTGGTTCTCGTGCTGGTCGGCGTCGCGGGAACGATCCGGTGGGTCGACCTCTGGACGATCCCGATCTTCACCGACGAGGGCGACGAGATCGGCCTGGCGCTCCGGATCCTCCGAGACGGCGCGCGCCCGCTGACCAACGACGATCCGTACCTCGGTCCGCTTTTCAATTACCTGTTGGCCGGCCTCTTCTGGATCGTCGGGCCCGGCCCCTGGCTCCCGCGCAGCCTGATGCTCGTGCTTGGCGCGCTGACCATCGTCCCGACGTACCTGCTGGCGCGCGAGATCAGCCTGAGCGCCGGCACCACCAGAAGCCGCGCGATCGCGGCCGGGATCATCGCGGCCGGCCTGCTCGCCGTCAACGCCGCGCACGTGGTGGTGAACAGTCACGTCGCCTGGGGGAACTGCGTCACGCCGCTCTTCACGACGACGGCCGGCTGGCTGCTGGCACGCGCCGCTCGGTTGACGGGTGACAGAGCCCCGTTGCGCGGACGCGGTGGCCTGCTGCTGGTGCTCGCCTGCGTGGCTTTCGGGCTTGCGCTCCAGACCCATCCGTCCGTCGCCGTGCTGTTGCCGGGGGTCGGCCTGTTCGTCATCTGGCAGCGCTGGCGCTGGCTCGCCTCGCCGTGGCCGTACCTTGGCGCCGGCGCGCTCCTGGCGACTCAGACGCCGACACTCCTCCACATCGGGCGGGTCGGTGTCGGGAGCTGGCTCGACGCCATCCGCGAGAAGCAGGAGATGTACGAGCGTGACGGTGCGCTCGGCCTCCACGAGCTCGCCGATCGGCTCGGCCAGGCGGCACACACCCTCGGCGTGGCGCTCGGCGGCCTGCTGAACGACCGCGAGACCCCGCTTCCGCCGCCCTGGCACCCGGCCGTGCTCCTGGCGCTGGGGCTGGCCGTCCTGGCCCTGGTCTGGCTCGTTCGCCGCCGACAACCGCTGATTCCGCTGGTCGTGCTGTCTGGATTGCTGCTCTTGCCCCTGGTGAACGGCAAGTACGCGCCGCTCGTAAGTAACACGCGGTACCTGATGCCGCTGACGATCGTGCTGATCGCCTCTATCGCCGCCTGGGCGGTCCGGGGTAGCCCCTATCCCCAAACCCCGGGAAGGCCCTCACCCCCAGCCCCTCTCCCTCGCAAGGGAGAGGGGAGCAACGCCCGGCACTCACGGGCGATCTCCCCCTCTCCCAGGGTAGGGAGAGGGGGTCGGGGGGTGAGGGCCCTTCTTCCGCTTGCCGCCATCCTCATCCTGTTGGTCGGATCGGCCGTCTCGCTGGCGAGCTTCTCTGTTCAGGCCCACCACGACGGTCGCACCAACGCCCGCCTGCTCGCCTCGCTCAGCGCGCTCGAAGCTGCCTATCAGCCGGGCGATGTCGTCACCGTGGACCGCGCGATGTACCGCGACTGGACGCTGACCGAGGGGCGGTTACAGCGCGTCTTCGAGTCGTGGCTGGACGTCCGAGGCATCCCGCATCGCGTCGTGGACGTGGAGGACGGCGGCCGGCTGCGCACCGATCTCGCCGCGCGGGGCGGGCTGGTGGTCCTGGCGCGTCGGATGGTACCGGCCGTCTCACGCGCCTATCAGGTTCAGGAGATCGCGGCTGACGCGGCAGCCGGCGCGCCGCCCGGGAGCGGCTACGCCATCGTTCGCCTCAGCCGCCCCGTGGGCGCAAGGCTTGCGCCCACATGGTCAGCAGCCGCCACCGCCGCCGCCAGAGTCGCCGCCGCCACCGGAATCCCCGCCACCACCGCCAGAGTCGCCGCCCCAGCCGCTGTCTGGGCTCCCGCCGCCGTCCCAACTGCTGGTGTCGCTCGCCGATGACGGCTCGGACCAGTTCGTGTCCCAGGTACCCGAGTTGCTGAAGTTCCAGTCCGCATCGTAGTCGTCCGGGCGGTGGAGCATCTGGTGGGCGTAGAGGATCGTCGCGCCCATCACGGCCGCCATCAACGCCGCCTCGAAGCCGGCCCCGAGCAGGCTGCTGTGGGCCGCTTCCTCGCTGGTCAACTCGGCGATGCGGCGGTTCGCCCGGGATCGCTCGTGAGGAGCGAAGATCTCGTCCGTCAGGTTGCAGGCCCGGATCAGGCCGATCAGCGCGGCGGTCCGCTGGTCCGGCACCTGTCCGTCCAGGACGGCGGCCCGGATCCGATCGCGCGCCTGCTGCTCGGCGGCGGCGTCCGCCAGCGGGAAGCTACGGGAGGGGAAAATCCAGAGGATGCGCCGCTCGCGCCGTTCGAGGATCCCTCTGGCGACGAGCTGCTCCAGCAGACGGTCCTTCAGGCGTGGCATGATGCCGGCCAGGCGGCCAACCCAGTAGCTCGGCATGCGCGGGCGATCGGCCTGGGCGATCCAGGTCAGCGCCTCGTCCAGGATCTCGTTGCCGGTCGGCGTCGGATCGGCCAGCAGCGCACCGTCTGGTTCTTCGCGGAGCCGGCCGAGCAACCCCAGCTCCATCAGCACCGCGCCGATCAGTGCACCGTTCAGCACAGACGCCGCTGCCGGGATCACCGACCCCTTCTCGTCGTGCAGCGCGAGCAGCAGTAGCTCTTCTGGCAGGCTGGCCTGCATCATCATCCCCCTTGCGCCCACCAGGCGTGACACTGGAACCTCCACCGATGATGGGGCGTTTTTCGTGCGTGAGCAAGGAAATCCAGGTACAGTCTGCCGGCGTGGCACGACGGCTCTGGGACGGCGGCCGGTACGGGTTGCTCGCGTTGCTCCTGGTCATGATGCCGGGGCTCGCGCCGATTGCTCGCGCGGCGTCCACCGGCGGCACGGATACCGTGCACCAGCCGACGCGGCCGGGCGGGCCACAGGATGACCAGGGCGACCCGTCGTTCCTGCCGGAAGCGTGGGCCGGCTTCGACGGGTTGAGCAAGCCGGGCCGCTGGCTGACGATCCGGGCGATCGCTGCCAACGAGGGACCGCCGCTGGACGGCGAGATCCTGCTGACGACCCGGTCAGGCAACGAGGCCGCCGTCTACACCCAGCGCATCGAGCTGGCGACGCGCTCCCGGAAGCTGGTCAGCTTCCAGATCCCCGGCCCGACGAGCAACGGCGAGCTGCGGCTGACCCTGCGCGCCGGTGACCAGGACCTCTCATCTCGGCACCTCCAACTGCGGATGCTCCCCCAGAGCGACTTCCTGGTCGGCGTGATGGCCGACGACGGGGTGGTGCCGTCCGGCCTGGGGTCCGTTCGTCGGGGCGGCAACCCGGTCGCCATCGCCCAGCTGACCCCGGCCGACCTGCCGGCTGAGCCGCTCGGGCTTCAGGCGTTGGATGCCCTGGTGTTCCGCCAGGCGTCGGCTGACCGCCTGACCCCCACGCAACGCGCGGCGCTGCGAAGCTGGATCGAGCAGGGCGGCCAGTTGATCGTCGCCGGGGGGCCGGGCTGGCGCCGCTCGATGGACGGGCTGGACGACCTTCTCCCCGTCCAGGGGCTCTGGACCCGTCCGGTGAAGCATCTGCGGGCGCTCAGCCGGTACGCCGGGGTCACGCCGCCCGACGCGGACGTCCTGGTGACGCTCGGCTCGCCGATCGAGGACGCGCGCGTGTTGTTGGCGCAGGAAGGCATCCCGCTGGTCGCCGAGCGCTGGATCGGCCTCGGCCGGGTCACCTACGTCGGGCCGGACCCCGGGCTGGAGCCGTTCCGGTCCTGGCCGGGGTCTGAGAGTCTCTGGCAGCGCGTCCTGGTGGGTGGGCGGCCGGGACTGCCCACCTTCGAGGTTTCCACCTCCAACTGGATGCCGATGCGCGCCGCGCTGAGCGAGATGCTCAACCTCGGCCTGCCGTCCACCGTCTGGATCATCACCTTCCTCGTCGGGTACGTCGCGATAGTCGGGCCGGGCCAGTACATCGTGCTGCGCCGGCTGGATCGTCGGGAGTGGGCCTGGATCGGCTTTCCGGCGGTGGCGCTGGTGTCGGCCGGGCTGCTGCTGGTCGGGGCCGCCTGGCTGCGCGGCCCGGAGGTCCGATTGGCGGCGATCTCGATCGTGCGGATCTCCGAGGACACCAGCGCGGCGCCGACTGAGACGTACGTGAGCCTCGTCGCGCCGACGCGTGGCAGCTACACCGTGACGTTCACCGACGGCGTGGTGCCGCGCCCGGTCGCGGACGGCGGCGGCACCACGCCGATGACGATCGCACCGGGCGTCGGCGGCGGCCCGACGACCTTGCCGGATCTGCGCCTGGAAGGGCGGGTGCCGCGGGCCGTTCAGCTTCGCTCGCTGGTGACCGAGGCGGCACCGGTCGTCGCCGATCTGAAGACGACGAACGGGCGGCTCGAAGGGAACGTGCGGAACGTCGGGCGAGACCGGCTGGAGGACGTGATCGTCGTGGCGGCCGGCGAGGCGATCGGCCTGGGCGACGTCGGCCCCGGCGAGTCCCGCACGGTCGCGATCTCGATGCCGATCAATCGGGCGGCCGGCGCCTGGCAGAACAGCTCGCCGCCCTGGGCCGTACCCGGGAATAGACCCGGGCCGGGCGGCGATCGGCGCCGCGCCGTGATCTCGCAGCTCATCCAGCCGAATCGTGGCGGCGACGGGGAGACGAACGGCGGGGTGATGATGTTCGCCTGGGGGCCTGCCACGGCGCCGCGCGTCACGCTTGGCGAGGGGACGGTGCCCGGTTCCGCCCGGCGCCTGTTCGAGCAGGCATTGCCCGTCGAGTACGGCGACGAGCAGGTGACGATCCCGCCCGGCTTGATCGGCCGCACGATCGTGGACGGCGCGGCGCTCGGGCGTGGCAACGGGTCGTCGTTCGTGGCGCGTGGGCCGATCGTGTTCCAGTTCGACCTCCCGCCGGGGCTGGACTTGGCACGGGTCGACCGGCTCAGCGTGCACCTGGTGACGCCGGGCTATCCGGCCGGCACGCCCGCGACGCTGCCGGCGATCGCCAAGCCGGCCGCCGCCGGATCGGCGCCGCCACGCCTCTCGCTTTACCGCTGGGCGGACCGGACCTGGGTAGACGTGCCGCTCAACGGAACCGGTGTCTCCGACATGCAGTTCGGCGCCTCGTTCGTCGACGGCGGCGCGATCCGCGCCCGCATCGAGCCGCAAGGCACCGAGATCCAGGTCGATCAGCTCGACGTCTCGCTCGACGGGATCCGCGAGTGACCTCGTTGGCATTGGAGGCGCGGGGGCTCCACAAGCGGTTCGGCAGCACCGTGGCCGTCGTCGACTTTTCGTTGAGTGTCGAGGCCGGCGCGATCTTCGGCCTGATCGGCCCGAACGGCGCCGGCAAGACCACTTCGATCCGGATGCTGGCGACGCTGCTGGAGCCGGACGGCGGCGAGGCCTGGATTGACGGCGCCTCGATCCGCACAGACCAGGCCGGCGTGCGGCGCAAGCTGGGCTACATGCCCGACTTCTTCGGGGTGTACCCGGAGCTGAAGGCCGGCGAGTACCTCGAGTTCTACGCCGCCTGTCACGGCGTCCCGTCAGATCGGCGCCCGGTGGTGACCGCCGACCTGCTCCACCTGGTGGACCTGAGCCACAAGCGGGACAGCTACGTCCAGGGGCTCTCCAGAGGGATGCAGCAGCGGCTGGGGCTGGCCCGAGCGCTGGTCCACGATCCGGCCGTGCTGCTGCTGGACGAACCGGCCTCCGGCCTGGACCCGAGGGCGCGTCTGGAGCTGCGCGAGGTGGTCCGCGAGCTGGGGCGGATGGGCAAGGCGGTCGTCATCTCCTCGCACATCCTTGCCGAGCTGGCGGACCTCTGCACCCACATCGCGATCGTCGATGGCGGCCAGGTCGTGACGGCCGGCACCGTCGAGGAGGTGACGCGGCGGCTGCACGGCGGTCGGTCAGTGCGGGTGCAGGTGCTGAACGATGGCGAGCGGCTGCGCGACCTGTTGCTGTCCCGGCCGGACGTGCATGCCGTAGAGCTGGAGATGGTTGAGCCGGCGGGCGCAACGGACCAGGGCGCAATGAATTGCGCCCCTACCGGATCGGACCCGGTAGGGGCGCAATTCATTGCGCCCGACGGAGCAGGTCGGTTGGCCATGGTGCGCTTCGTGCTGGACGGCGACGAGCGGGCGCTCCAGACGCTGCTCGCCGAACTGGTCGGAGCCGGCCTGCCGATCTTCGGGTTCGGGCAGGATGTCGGAGATCTGGAAGACGTCTTCTTGCGGGTGACGCGCCGCCTCGGCGACGAGCGCGACGAAGCCTGGGATGAGCGAGACGATGGCTGACGAGATCGCGCGGACCACGACGGCCTCTCCCCCCCTCTCCGGCGCGGAGAGGGGGCTGGGGGGTGAGGTCCTTCCCGGGCGAGATCCAGGGGCTGTGGTTCGGTTCGTTCGGCGGCTGCTCAGGCGGTTCGCGAACCCGCTGGCCAGCAAGGAGCTGCTGGCCCGAATGCGCGGGCCGCGGACGTTCGTCGTCGCCACGCTTCTGCTGCTGCCGCTCGCGGCCGTCGCGGGGGGGCTGTACGCGGTGATCGCGGCCTCGTCCGCTGCCGACACGTCGTCCACCACGCCGGTCGGGAAGCTGTTCTTCGCCGCCGTGACGGCTGTCGAGCTGGGGCTCATCTGCCTGCTGGCGCCGGCGTTGACTGCCGACCTGATCTCCGGCGAGCGCGAACGCCAGACGCTCGACCTGCTGCTGGTGACGCCGCTCTCGCGCCGGCAGATCGTGATCGGGAAACTGGTGCCGGCGCTCGGCTCGCTGCTGCTGCTCATTGTCCTGGCCCTGCCGATTCAGGCGCTGGCGGTGCTGATCGGCGGCATCGGCCTGGAGGAGCTGCTGGTCGGACTGCTGCTGCTCGGACTGACGGCGACGACGTACGGCTGCGTCGGCCTTTTCTGGTCAGCCCGCTTGCGGACGACGCGCGGCGCGATGCTGTTCTCGTACGTGACGACGCTGCTGGGGGTTGGCGGGCTGCCGCTGGTGCTGATCCTCCTCGCCATCTCCAGCGGGGCGTTCGGGGCGCGACTGGACGAGGTGATCTGGCCGCTGGAATGGCTCATGAACGGCTCGCGTGTCTCGCTCAACCGCTTCGGCGGCTCGAGCGCGATCGCCGAGCACGGGGCGCTGCTCCAGACTCAGGCAGTGATCGGCGAACTGCTGGTCGCCAGCAACCCGCTGCTGACCGGCATCACCAGCGCGGCGGGGTTAGTCCAGGGGCGCCCGGTCGTCGCAATGGAGCGGATCGACACCCTTGATGTGCCGTACGTCGCGCCGTGGCTATTGTTCAGCGTCTTGCACGTGCTGACGACGATCGTGCTGATCTGGCTGACTTCTCGCTGCCTGCGCCGCGCCAGGACGTAGTCTATCGGGTGCGCTGGTCGAGCACCCGGACGGCTTTGCCCTCGCTGCGCGGGATCGTGCCGGGCGCCGCCAGCTCGACGACGACCTGGAGGCCGAGGGCGTCTCGCAAGGCGGCGCGGCCACGGCCCTCCAGGGCGGCGCGGTCCCCGGCCTCGGCACCAAGATGGCCGGACGGCTCGATGCGGACCCGCAGCTCGTCCTGGCGGTCTACCCGGGTGGTCAGGACGAGCTGATAGTTCGGGGAGAGCCCTTCGAGGCGAAGCAGTGCGTGCTCGATCTGCGAGGGGAAGACGTTGACGCCCCGTACGATCAGCATGTCGTCCGTGCGGCCGAGGATCTTGCCGATCCGCGCACTGGTCCGACCACACGGACACGGCTCGCGGGTCAGGTAGGTCCGATCCCGGGTACGGTAGCGCAAGATCGGCAACGCTTCCTTGGTGGGAGCCGTGAACACCAGCTCGCCAACCTCGCCGTCCGGCAGGCGCACGCCCGTCTCCGGGTCCACGATCTCGGGGACGTAGTGATCGTCCCAGACGTGCAGCTCGCGCCCGTTGCCACAGTTGGAGGCGACGCCCGGCCCGATCACCTCGGAGAGGCCGTACTGCTCGTAGACAGTGGCGCCCATCGCGTCCGCGATCTCGTCCTGGAGCGCCTCCGACATCGGCTCGGCGCCGAGGAAGACGGCACGGATCGGCAGCGCCCGCAAGTCTATCCCCTCGGCGGCGGCGACCTCGGCGATGTGGAGGGCATACGAGGGTGTTGCGTGGAGGGCCGTGACGCCGAAGTCGCGCAGCAGCATGACCTGGCGGGCGGTGTTCCCCGACGAGGTCGGCACGACCATCGCGCCGATCCGGGTGGCAGCATCGTGGAAGCCGAGGCCGCCGGTGAACAGCCCGTAGCCGGTCGCGTTCTGGACGACATCGTCCTCCGTCACGCCGGCCGCCGTCAGCCCTCTCGCCAGAACGTCGGCCCACAGCTCGAGGTCGGCGCGGGTGTAGGCGACGACGGTCGGCCGGCCCGTCGTGCCGCTGGAGGCGTGGACCCGCACGACGTCGCGCCGCGGGGCGACGAGCATGCCGAACGGGTACTGATCCCGCAGGTCGTCCTTGTCGGTGAATGGGAGCCGGGCGAGGTCGTCGTGCGAGCGAAGCGCAGCCGGATCGATGCCATCGAGGCACCGATAGAACAGGATGTCGGAGCGCTGGAGCCGCTCGACGCAGGCTCGGACGCGCGCCAGCTGGAGCGCTTCGAGCTCCGGGCGGGGGAGCGTCTCGGCCTGTCGGTCCCAGAAGGGGATGGCGCCAGTCATGGCGTGGCGCCACTCATCCCGGCTGGGGAATTACCGAAGGTGCGTCATCGAAAGGAACCGACGGCCGGCGGAGCCCGAGCCGGTCCACGGACGGCAGTACAGCCTCGACGTCCCGACGCACGGCGTGATACCGCGCACATTCGGCCGGACTGAGCGTTCCGGCGGCTGCCGCGCGCGCGAGATCGTCCAGCCTGGACATCTCGTTGCCCCAGTCGAGACTCCAGGACAGGCGCTCGTCAACGCTGATCTGGTCCCACTCACCGGCGACTTCCGGTAGGTCGGCCACCATCAGCGCAATTGACTCCAGGGGAGTCAGCGGCGTTCGCCGCGCACCGGCTGTTGCAGCCATCGAATATCGCTCCACTCTGGTCCACTCAACTCGTCTAGTCCGAGATTCGGCTGAAACGCCGTCATCCAATAGCCGCGACTCACTCGGTACTGTACCAGGATCCAGTTGTTGCCGCGCGGCCCACGCAGCTCGCGCGTCTCGCGGACCACACCCAGGCTCAGCTCGCCATGGTAGCGATTGGTGAAGACGCCGATCCCGCCCACGCCACATGCTCGACGATCTGCCCCACCTCATCAGCGGTCAGGTCGCGCGAGCCGCTCGCGGCCTCGTGAATGAGCTGGTCGACATCGGGCGACGGCACCACGCCTACGGCACCCTACGTTCCGAAAGCCACATGATCCAGACGCGCACACAATCGGGGTGCTGGTGCGTGACCTCTCCCTTCCTGGAAGTCACGCGCCAGCACCCTGCTCAGCCGACCGTGCTACGCTGGGGTCAGGCGCCACCGGCGAAGCCCGGGAGCAGCAGCAGCTGATCGCCGGGCGCCAGGGTCCGGTCCAGGCCGCCGGCCAGCTCGATCGTCTGGCCGTTCAGGATCAGCGCCGCGTACTCCTTGATGCGGTCGCCGGCGCAGTCGTAGACCAGCTCCGCGAACTTTGGCGACTCGTCGGCGAGCTGGCGCAGCAGGTCGCGGACCGTCGTGCCGTCCTCGATCGGCAGGTGGTCGGTCGTACCACGCTCCTCGGCGTTCTTGAGCTGGGTCGCGATCCAGGAGTAGTACTCCAACGAGACCGTCTGCTTCTGCCCGTCAACCGCCATCGTCACTGTCCTGATGCAATTACGTAGCCCCCTCTCCCGCGGCAGGGAGAGGGGGTTGGGGGTGAGGGCTTCTTACCGCGTTGCTGCCAGCCCGCGCTCGGCCCGAAGCTGCTCCACCACCGGGATCAGCTCCTCCAGGTCGAGCGCCTTCAGCGTCTCGGGCAGCGGCAGCCCCGGGCCGTCGTCGAACCCGATCTTCTTCCGGTACTCCTTCACCATCCGGTCCCAGTGGTCCATGATGTTCGCGCCCTGGGCCGGGCCGTCCACCGGGACCGAGCCGTAGCGCGTCGATGGCCGCTCCAACGACGGGTCCATCCCGTGCAGGAAGCTCCAGACCCGCAGCTGAGCCGAGATCCGCCGCCCGATCTTGAGCGACTCCTGCACGTCGATGTCGTAGCCGCTGACCGCGCTGACCGTGGCGGTCCCCAGGTGGGCGTTCGTGAAGTCGAAGCGGCAGATGCCGAGCGAGTCCTCGAACTGGTGCCAGCCGTTGAGCTGCGACATCTGCTCGACGATCTCGTCCGGGTCGAACCGGTTCTTCGTCGGCGCCAGCCCCAGCCGCTCGGTCTGGATGCCGCCCGACGTGACCTCGATCGTGCTGGTGCTCGACAGGCAGGTGTCGAACATCTCGGCCCAGCGCGCCCGGTGGTCGTGCGAGCGCGGTGCGTGCCCCTTCAGCGTGTAGATCGCCGCGTCGCCGGCCGCGCCGCCGACGTGCCGGCTGGCGCGCATGACGCCCTCGGCCAGCCAGTCGCCGCAGCCATCGCGGGTGGCGATCTTCTTCATCAGCGCCAGCGCGTTCTCGGGATCGTTCCAGCGCGGCTCCAGACCGTCGAGCTGCTCCTTCGTCAGCAGGCCGCGCTCGAAGCACTCGATCACCCAGCCGAGCAGCCAGCCGAGCTCGTTGACGTCGAACCCGAGCGAGTCGCACTCGTTCGCCAGCATCGTCGCGGCGCCGGCCTCGGTGATGCCGATCTGCGAGGCCATCGAGGCCAGCCCCTCGTACTCCGGCTCCTCCCCCGAGTACCCGGCGTACGGCCCCTCCGTCACGGTCATCAGCTTGCAGCAGCCCATCTGGCAGGCCCAGCACGGGTTGGTCTTCCATTCGAAGTTGCCCCGCAGGTACTGGCCGCTGATCTTCTCGTGCTCTTCGAAGATGCTGGTGGTGTAGTTCTTGATCGGCAGCCAGCCGCCTCGTGCAGCGCCCGAGACGCCGCCACCCGTGCCCCAGTTGAAGATGGCGCCGCCGCCGAACTCCTTGGCGTCGACGAACAGCGGCTTCACCAGCTCGTTCAGCTTCGCGTTGTCTGCGACGTGCGGGCGGACCTTGCCGCGCTTGCAGGTGATCGCCTTGACGCCCTTCTCGCCGAGCACAGCGCCGATGCCGTTGTGCGAGGCGACGTGCCCGCGATCCCCAACCAGCGCCGAGAACCGGACCTTGTGCTCGCCGGCCGGGCCGATCCCGAACACCGAGAGCTGCTTGTCGGTCAGCCCTTCCTCGCCGCGGATCGTGTCTTCGAGCTGCCAGACCGGCAGGCCCGCGTACGTCGTCGCGTCCGTGATCCGGACGCCGTTCTCGTCGATGGCGATCCGCTTGAGGCCGTCCGCCTTCCCCTGGAGGATGATCCCGAGGTACCCCTGGCTGCGCAGGAACGCGCCGAGGTAGCCGTTCGCCTGGGTCGCCCCCGCCAGGTTGTTCATCGGCCCCTTGAAGACGGCGGACACCGTCCCGGTGCCAGAGACTCGGGTTCCGGCCAGCGGCCCGGTGCTGATGATGACCCGGTTCTCCGGATCGTCCCACTCGACGCCCGGCGGAACCTCTTGCATCAGGTAGTGGACGCCGAGGCCCGTACCGCCGATCCACTTGCGCAGGACATCCGGATCGACGTCCTCGACGCTGCTGGTGCCTCTGGACAAATCGACTCGCAACATGCGCCCGGTGTACGGCATCACAAAACCCCTCGAAATCCTGGTCCGTACTTATACCTCACGGGCACGGCCGACCAGAGATGAAACCGCTGGATCGTTTGTCATGCGACAAGCATGACAAACGATCACTGCTCGCGATGATGGCTGGCTGCTGGCATGCACGGTGCACGGCCCTGGCGTTTGCAGCCCCGACGCCGTGGCTCCACGCTTCAAGCCAACCGCAAAGGACTGTCCATCGTGACCGTGCCCCCGAACCAGCCGCAACGCCCGTCCGACGAGATCCAGCCACGCAACGAATCGCCGCCGGCCAACGCCGCGCCTCCCGACACGTCTCCCGGGTCTGAGGCATCGTCGAAGCTGGACCAGACCATCGCGACGGACCAGGCGCTCGCGGGCCTGCCCCAACAGCACACCGACCCCACCCCGTCCGAGGCTCTGGCCGCGCCGCCCGCGACAACGTACCTCTCCGGCATCCTCACCGCTGGCCTCGCCGCCATCTGTGGCGCCGTCTTCACCTCCTGGGCCGGCGTCCAGGGAACGCTCGTGGGCGCCATGATCGGCGCGACGATCGGGTCGAGCGTCAGCGAGGTCGTGCGGGCGCCGCTCGACACGCTGGAGCGGCGGCTGATCGCGGCCGGCTTCTCGGCCCGGCGGTTGCGCCGGGATGGCGTTGTCAAGACGGTCGCCACCTCGCCGGCAGCGGCGCAGCAGGCGTTCGGCATGATCTCGCGCGGCGCCATCGTGACCGTCGGCGCGACGGCGATCGTCGGCTTCCTGCTGGCCATCGGCGGCGTCACGGTGGCGGAGGTCGCCGCCGGCGAGCCGCTGGCCGCGATGGTCTCGGACGAGCCGGCGACCGGCACGACCATCGGGAGCGTCGTGCCGAACGCACCTCCGGCTCTCGCTCCAGCGCCGGCCGCGAGCGGCCCAACATCGCCGGGCGCCACGACGTCAGGTCGGGGAGGCGGCGGCGTCACGTCGAGCAAGCCGGCTGACCCGATCCTCGGCGCCGAGGATCCGAACGTTGCGGGTAGCCCGACACCTACGGCCACCGGGACAGCCTCGAACGAGGCACAGAATACGAACGTCGCGGCCTCGCCCGTCGCGCTGGCGTCACCCGACTCGACGGGCGAGGCCGCGAACGCCACGCCTGGCACCGCGACAGCCACAGCCACAGCCTCCAGCACGCCGACGCTTGACGGCTCGGCCACCACAACGGCGCCGAGCAGCCTGACAGGTGTCCAGGTGGTGACCGTCGTGGTGACGGCGACCCCGACCTCCTCGCCGACCGTAGCGACAAACGCCGTGGGCGCCGCTACGTCCGGGCCGGTCGCCACCAGCACCTCAGCGCCCGTGCAGGTTCAGATCTCCACTCTGACGCCGTCCAACACGCCCACCCTGACGCCGACCTCAACCCCAACGTCGACGGCGGTCACGGCCCCGAGCGCCCCGACGACTTCACCAGCGGCCCCGGCGCCTCAGACGTAGTTGGAGGTCGGCTTCGGTCAGGGCGCGGTGTGCCGGTACGGGTACGGGTTGTCCGTCGGGTCCTCGCCGGTCAGCCCGTCCACCGACTCCCGGATCAGGTCGGCGTGGCCGACGTGCCGCGCGTACTCCTCCACCAGGTCGATCAGGATGCGCCGCAGGGTGGGCGACTCGCCGGTCGGGGTCACTAACCGCCCGAGGTGGTCCAGGCCGCCATCGGCCAGCGCCTCGGCAACGGCCACGCGGGAGCGCTCCACGGCATCCTGCCAGAGCGTCATGAGCTGCTCGGGGCTGTCCTCGGTGGCCGAGTGCCAGTCCCAGTCAGGATCGGCGTTCCAGTCCACCGTGTCCCACGGCGGCTCCGGGGGCCGCCCGAGGAGCTTTCTGGCGACCGCGCCCTCCTCGACCCTGGCCAGGTGCTTCAGGAGCCCACCCAGGGTCACCGACGAGGCGCCGACCGTCGCGCGCAGGCCGGCCGCGTCCAGTCCACCGCACTTCCACGCAAAGGTCGCGCGCTGGCGCTCCAGGGAGCCCAACAGCGTGTCGATCTCATCGCCCGCCAGGGGTGGCTCCGGATGGCCCCGCTCGTCCAGATCGGTCATGACGACAAGTATAGGCAGTGAACGGATCAGCGGCGCCGCGACCAGCGCCGCAGCGCCACGCCGGACCAGAGCAACTCGACCACGCCGAACGGCCAGGCGCCCTGTAAGAATCCGTACACAGACGACGCCAGGCACGCCCCCGCGAACGCCAGTACAAACCAGGGCGAGCGCTCCTCCAGCGCGTAGAAGAGCAGCATCGCCGCCACGGAGAGTGCCCCGAACGCCGTGAGCGCATCCATCAGATCTCGCCGGGCTCGCGGCCGGTCGTATCATCTGAGGAGGCAGGTGACACGATGTCCGATCCACTCCAGCCAGAGATCCTCGACACCCTCGTCTGCGAGCCGGCCAGTCGCCCGAAAGGCGCCCCGGCGATCGGCGAGGTCGTGCCGGCCATCCTGACCGCGCACCGCGACGAGCGCCAACTGACCGTGACGTTCGATCGTACCGCGACCGCGCTGGTCGGCGCGGTCGCGGAGGCCGAGCGGCTGTGCTGCCCGACGATCGTCTGGAAGCTGGACGCGGTCCCGGAGGCAGTCCTGCGCATCGAGGCGACGCCGGGCCAACTCGACGTCCTCGAAGCGATCTTCTCACCAGCCCATCCTGTTTCGTGAGTGCTGACCGCATGAGTGTTGACGACACAACCGTTGAAGACGCCCTCCGCTCGAACCTGGACGCGCTCGGCGTCGAGTACGAGATCTTCCCCTGTGACCCGGCCCTGGCGGACACGGCCACCTTCTGCGCAGCGTACGGCTTCGCGCCCGAGGACTCGGCGAACACAATCCTGGTGATCGGCAAGTCGAGCCCGCCGAAGTACGCCGCCTGCGTGGTCCTCGCGACGGCCCGCCTGGACGTCAACCGCGCGGTCAAGCAGAAGCTGGGCGTCCGGGCCTCGTTTGCGCCTTCCGAGGCCACGCGTGAGCTGACCGGGATGGAGATCGGCGGCGTGACGGTGTTCGGCCTGCCAGCCGAGATGCCGATCTGGGTGGACAGCCGAGTGATGGCGCGCAAGCGGATAGTGCTCGGCGGCGGCAGCCGATCGTGCAAGGTACTGGCGGCACCAGCCATCCTGAGCGCACTGCCCAACGTCGAGATCGTCGACGGCCTCGCCACCGAGCCGCCACCCGGTTGAACCTTGGGACAGGATTCACAGGATTGACAGGATTACGAATCAAAATCCTGTTCATCCTGTAATTCCTGTTCACATTCGTACCTCTTCTGGCCGACGTAGAGCAGGTGGTGGCTCATGCCCAGGATGCTCGGCTCGGCGGCGGTCCGGAGGAGCGCGTCGAACACCGTGCGGTAGGCGTCCGGATCGGTCACCGCCAGGGTAGCCAGGTGGTCCTGGATGTCAGGCGCGAACCCTTCCGAGGAGAGCAGCGTGAGCTGGGCAAGCCCGTGTCGCGCGAAGAACGGCTCGATCTCTTCGAGTCGGACACCGTAGCCGCCGGTGAAGCCGCCCGGCCGATCGTTGAGGGAGACGCCCTCCTTCAGCACCCTCTCGACGAAGCCGGGCTGTGCCAGCAAATGCTGTCCCGTAGTCGACGCGATCGTTCGCCGTAAGAACGCCAGGCGCGGCATCAGCGCGATGAAAGCGATGCCCTCGGGCCGCAGCACCCGAGCCAGCTCGGCGGCGGCGCACTCGCGATCGTCGGGGTTGGGCAGATGGTAGAACCTGCCTGCCACCAACCCCTAACGAATGTGGAGAGTCCCTCGGCCGCCGAGCGCGTCCGCCAGCCAGACCCGTGCGTACGGCGTCAGCTCGCCCGGGAGCTCATCTGCCAGGAACCAGCCCCACTCCAGCCCCTCCTCGTTGCCGGCTAGCGTCCCGGACTCCACCCGGCAGAGAAAGACGGTCGTCACGAAGTGGATCACCCGGCCGTCCGGATACGCCACCACCATGTAGGCCGGGTCCGAGTAGACGCCGACCGCCCGCTCCACGATGGCAGTCAGCGCCGTTTCCTCCTGCAGCTCTCGGCGCAGTGCCGCGATGACGTCCTCACCGGGCTCGACGGAGCCGCTCGGCGGCGCCCAGCCCCCGCCAACCCGCCGACGATGCAGCAGGATGCGCCCCGCGTCATCACGCAAGACCGCCGCCACGCCCGGCCGGATCGAGGTTGGCTCCCTGATCTCACCGCGTGGGGCACCCCCAGATGGGGGGATCTGGCCGCCTGCCGAAACGTCCCGCTCGGTCATGCGGCAAGTGTACCGGTCTGCCGTCCGGAGCATCGCCTCGGCGTACAGATTGGGAGTGGACTCGAAGGGGAAACGGCTCGTCCGGGAAGTACAGCCCCTCTGGGGGAGTTCTACCCCCAACCAGACCAGGACCCAAAGTCTTCTAACCCACTTGGGGAAGTGGGTCAGGCCAAACGGGTCGTGAACTTCTGGAAAACCCAGCCGATTATCTAATCATCGAGGAGACAAAAGGCGCCACACGCCGTTCAGGGCACCTCGTCAGGGTGCAGGCGAGGTCTGAGTTTGGCCCAGATGGGCTAGACCGATGAGCGAAGACATGCGGGCTACGTGGCGCCAAGGTCGAAGGGAAGGCTGACACGATGGCTGACGAGACACAGACCCTGGTGCAGAGCCTGGTGGAGCGGGCCCAGGCCGGCGACGGTGGGGCGTTCGGGGAGCTTTACGAGCAGTTCGCGCCGGAGATCTTTCGCTACCTGCTTCGCCACCTGAACGGCCGCCGCGAGTCTGCCGAGGATCTGACCGAGGAAGTGTTCCTCAAGGTACTGGAGCGCCTTGGCAGCTACCAGTTCCGCGGGCTGCAGTTCTCGGCCTGGCTGTACCGGATCGCTCGAAACCACATGATCGATCATCTCCGCTCGCGACCACGCCAGATCATCAGCTCGCTGGACCAGGCGCCGGAGATCCCCGAGAAGAAGGCCGAGCAGACGATGGATCGGTCGCTCGACCGCCACGAGCTCACCTACGCCCTGGATCGGCTGACCAGTGACCAGCGCCACGTGGTGACCCTGCGGTTCCTGGACGGCTTCACCACCGCCGAGACCGCCGAGATCATGGGCAAGACCGAAGACGCGGTCAAGAAGCTGCAAGCGCGCGGGCTGGTCCAGCTCCGCCGCATCATCGAGACGGCCCGCCGAGCGGAGGATGCTCCGCCGGTCGCCGCGCCGCCCGCTCCCGCCCAGACCCCCCGGCGACTCTCCGCTCTCGGCGCTGCCTGAGCCACCTGAACACGCAAGGTCGGGTAGCGCACCCGCTCCCGATCCGGCGGTGCCTTCCCGGAAGGGCGCGTCCTCGGCGAGGACGCGCCCTTCTGCTTGCCCGAAATCCGGTGTGTTTCGGGCACGGTGCGGCCTTGCCGGTCACCGGCTCGATCCCCCACAATCATCGCAGCGAACAAAATGTCAGGATCTGGAATGAGTGGGATGCGTCGCCGAATGACTGGGGCCCCTGGTGGTAGCGGCTTTGCCGACACCATCGGCGTGCTCAGCGATAGGCGATCTGCGCCCTTTTGCCGGAGACATTGACTTTCTGACCAGCTAGACTCCGCAACCGTGGGCAGGCGCCTCGCCTCCCACGGTTGTTCTTGTGTCAGGGACCAACGAGAGCCGTCGGGAGAGATCCTCACCCGAACGGCTCTTTTTCGTGTCCGCCTCGCTCGGCCCGCTCGGGGCCGATGCAGTTCCGCCAGGGCCGGTCCAGGAGGACCAGGCCAGGAAGGGAGCACTCGCATGATCGAGCGCATCGTCGAGCCCGCCGTCACCCTCCGCGGCCTGTACAAGCGGTTCCAGCCCGAGGGCATCTCGCCCTGGCGACGCTTCTGGCCCGGGAGCGACGGGCCGCCCAGGGGGCTCGTCGCCCTGGACTACGTCGATCTCGAGGTCCAGCGCGGCGAGATCTTCGGCGTGCTCGGCGCCAACGGGTCCGGCAAGTCGACCCTGATCCGGCTCGTCGCCACCCTGTTGCTCCCAGACGATGGCGAGATTCGCGTCTTCGGGCACGATGCCGTCGCCGAGGAGATCGCCGTCAAGCGGATGATGAACCGGGTCAGCGTGGAGGCAGCCTTCTTCAAGAAGCTCTCGCCGATGGAGAACCTGCTCTACGCCGCCAGGCTGTACGACCTCGATCCAGGCGCCGCGCGGCTCCGGATCGTCGAGATCCTGGGCGGCCTCGGCATCAACGAGAAGCGCGTCTTCGAGCCGCTGGAGCACATGTCCAGGGGGATGCAGCAGAAGGTCGCCATCGCCCGAGCGCTGCTGACCTCGCCGGTCCTGCTGCTGCTGGACGAGCCGACGACCGGGCTGGACCCCCGCTCGAAGCGCGAAGTCCAGGAGTTCGTGCTCCAGATGCGCGAGCAGCACGACACCACCGTCGTGCTGACCACCCACGACATGGAGGAGGCCGACCGCCTCTGCGACCGGATCGCCATGATCGCGGACGGCCGGATCATCGCCCAGGACACGCCGGCCGGGCTGAAGCGGCTGCTCTCGCCGGACGGCAACGTCAGCCTGGAAGACGTCTTCATGGAGCTGACCGGCCACGGCCTGGAGGACGAGCCCGCCGAGGACGCCCGCATCCTGATCGCGAATACGACATGAAAAAAGGAGGACTTGATGGCCACGCTTGCGCGTGAGCTCCGCGTCTCCTACGCCTTCGTGGAGCGCAACTTCAACCTGGTCAAGCGGTACTGGGCGCTGGAGGTCGCCTGGTTCATCTACTCCGTTGCCCACTCCCTGGCGATGGGCTTCATCGGCGCCGGCATGGCCCGCGTCGGCGGCCAGCCCGTCGAGGCCGATCAGCTGGTCCTGTACCTGCTGATCGGCTCGCTGGTCTGGAGCTACCTGGCCGTCGTCTTCGACGCGATCGGCGAGATGATCGCCTGGGAGCGCTGGGAGGGGACCATCGAGTACACGTTCATGGCCCCCGTCAACCGCTCCACCCATATGATCGGGAGCTGCCTGTTCGCCGTGGTCTTCGGGCTGATCCGCACGGCGTTGATCCTGCTGGTCGTCGTGCTCTTCTTCCAGATCGACCTGTCAGGCGCGAACCTGTGGGCCGGCGCCACGGTGTTGGCGGTCGCCAGCATCAGCTTCGTCGGGCTCGGGATCACGGCGTCCACGCTGCCGCTCCTCTTCCCGGAGCGTGGGGCGCAGATGGTGTTCATCGCCCAGACCTGCCTGCTCCTCTTCTCCGGGGTGTACTACCCCACCGAGGTGATGCCGGAGTGGATGCAGGCGGTGGCACAGGTCTCGCCGGCCACCTACGCGCTGAACGGTATCCGCGCCGCCTTGCTGGAGGGACAGGGCATCGCCGATCTGGCCGGGACGCTCGTCCCGCTGCTCCTGATCGGGGCGATCACGATCCCGCTCGGGGTGCGGATCTTCACCGCCGCCGAGCGGTACGCGAAGCGGACCGGCCGCCTCAAGCGCAGCGGGTAGCTTAGAGCTCGCGGACCACGCGGGCCGGGTTGCCGGCCACGACCGTCCGGGCCGGCACGTCGCGGGTGACAACGCTGCCGGCCCCCACCACCGCGCCATCGCCGATCGTCACGCCCGGCAGGACGATCGCCCGGTTTCCGATCCAGACGTTGTCACCGACGATCACCGGCTTCGGTGTTGGCCGCGCCTGCCGGTCTGTGATGCCGTGGAAGTCGTTGTCGATGATGCTGACGTGCGTCCCGATCAGGCAGTCGGCGCCAAGCGCCACCAGGCCCGTCGCCGCGATGTCGACGCCGTAGTTGACGTACGTCCGGTCCCCGATGACCAGCCGGCCGTGCTCGAACGTCGTGAGGACGGTGCGGGCGTGGTGCGAGATGATCTGCACCCGCTCCCCCAAGATCATCGTGCCGTGGTTGTTGATGCTGACCCGCCCGACGACTCGCGTCCACGGCCCCACGTGCGTGCAGGCTCGGAGCTGCCAGCGGGCGCTCAGCCACTGGGTCAGCCTTCGTCCAGGTCCGTCCCGGCGAGCGAGCGTACTCCTGGAGGCCGCGCGGCAGCCCGGTCGGATGTTGCTCGCCATGCTCGTCGTAGGCTGACGCCATCAGGGCTGCTCTCCTCGCACTCGACGCCGAACCTCGCGTCCTGGGCCACGCGTCCGTCGATACAAACGATACGCCGCGACGGATGGTGCCTCCGTCCCCCGCACCGCTGCACCGGCTACCATGCCGGATGGCGCCGGCTGGTGCCACACATGGGAGGATTGAGAACGATGATCGTCGGCGAGGGCAAGCACCGCTACGAGATCGTCGAGGGCTGGGAGCAGTTGCCGAGCGGCTGGTCGCACGGCGACGTCGCCGGCGTCGCCACCGACGCGCAGGATAACGTCTACGTCTTCAACCGCTCAGAGCACCCGGTCATCATCTACGACCGCGAGGGCACGTTCCTCGCCACCTGGGGTGACCTGGCAACGTACCCACGTCCCCACGGCATCACGATCGTGGACGACTTCGTCTACCTGGTGGACGCCACCGATCAGACCGTCCGCAAGACGACCCTGGACGGCAAGATCCTGCTGACCCTTGGAACGTCCGGCCAGGTCTCGGACACCGGCTACCGCGCGCGCACGCCCCAGAACCTGACGACGATCGCCAGATCGGCCGGCCCGTTCAACGTCCCGACGCGCGCCTACGTCGGCCCCAGCGGCGACATCTACGTCTCGGATGGGTACGGCAACGCCCGGGTCCACCGCTTCTCCTCAGACGGCGAGCTGCTCCAGTCCTGGGGCGACCCCGGCACCGAGCCCGGCCAGTTCAATCTGGTCCACTCGGTCTTCGTCCACACGGACGGCCGCGTCTGGATCTGCGACCGCGAGAACGACCGCATCCAGATCTTCAGCCCGACCGGCGAGGTGGACGAGGTCTGGACGAATGTGACCCGCCCCGGCGACCTGTTCATCGCCAGAGACGGGACCGTCTACGTTGGCGAGATGGGCTGGGAGAAGGGCACCCTCAACATGGCCGCGCACCCGCTCGACGAGGACCGCCCCTCGAAGCTCACGATCCGCGACCAGCAGGGGAACGTCCTCTCCCAGTGGGGCGCCAGCGATCCGTGCGCCGTCGACGGCTTTGCGGCACCACACGGCCTCTGGGTTGACTCGCGCGGCGACATCTACGTTGGCGAGGTCACCCAGACGGCGCTCTCGGGCTTCTTCAAGAACAACCCGTGGCACGCCGGCTGCGCCTCGCTCACGAAGTTCGCCCGGATCTGATAGCACCTCAACCTCAACGGGAGACGCACAGATGGTCAGCGCATCGCGGGACGTCGTCGTCGTCGGAGCCGGCGTCATCGGGACGGCCATTGCCTATTACCTCGGCGAGGCCGGCCTGCGCGTCACCGTGCTCGACGACAAGCCGGTCGGCTCCGGCTGCACGCTGCACGGCACCGGCCTGGTCTGGAAGATGATCTGGAACGAGAAGGTCCAGTACCAGCTCGCCATGGAGGCTCGCGACGTCCTCTTCGATCTCGCGCCACGCGTCTACGAGGCGTCCGGGATCGATCCGCAACTCCATACGTACGACACGCTCCTGACGATCTTCGACGACGAGGACGTCCTCCGCCTCGAACGTGACATCGAGCAGAGCGAGGGCGACATCCAGGTCGACTGGCTGACGCGCGAGGACGTCCTGGCGATGGACGCCCGGATCAACCCGGAGGTCCAGCGCGGCGCCTTCTTGAAGGGGTCAGCCCAGATCGACGGCTATTCGCTCAGCCAGGGGCTGGCCAGGGGCGCCGAGCGCAAGGCCGTCGAGTTTCTCAGGCTGCGCGCGATCGGCCTGGAGCGGCAGGGCGACAAGGTCATCGGCGTCGTCCACACCGGCGGCACAATCCCTTGTGCGAACGTCGTGCTTTGCATGGGCGCCTGGTCGAACATCGCCTCGGACTGGCTCGGGTTCCCGGTCCCGATCAAGCCGCTCAAGGGCGAGACGCTCCGGATCAAGCATCCCGAACAGTTCCCGGTCCAGATCTCGCGGCCGTCTGGGGGCGGGGCGTCGCCGCGCAAGGACGGGCTGCTGAGCGTCGGCGCGACCGGCACGAACCGGTTCAGCGACCTGCCCGGCGACATGATCCAGCTCGAGTACGACCCGACGCCGACCGTCGAAGGTCGGGAGTACATGTTCGGCATGTCGAAGTACGTCATCCCATCGCTCGACCGCGGCGAGGTCGTCTACCACCTGGCCGGTCCGCGACCGCTTTCAGCCGATGGCATGCCGATCATCGGTCCGGTGCCGGGCGTCGAGGGCGCCTACGTCGCCACCGGTCATCGGAACAAGGGGATCCATCTCAGCGGCCTGACCGGGAAGATCATCGCCGACTTCATCACCACTGGCTCGGCGGAGACCCGCACGCCGCTCGACCGGTTCTTGGCCCAGCGATTCGGTGGCGGCAAGGAGATCGAGTTCCAGGTGGACGGCGTCACCACGAGCGCGTAGTACCACGTCGCCGAAGGGGAGGCCCCTACCCCTCCCCCATGCGTGGGAGAGGGGTAGGGGGTAGGGGCCCACCTCTGGTCTTCCGCCGCGCCGTTCTACTCCGATCCGGCGGCCCGGTAGAAATGGTAGTCCGACGTGTATGGCGCGCTGTGCCTGGCGCCAACGTGTGCCGCGTCACAGCCGCCCGTCGGCGCCAACCCGCCGGTCGTGTTCACCCGCTGAATGAAGGTCGTGCCGACCAGCTGATCGCCGCCCGGCCCTGCAGTCGTCGACGTGGAGCGCAGCAGCAGCCACGGAATCGCGTCCGGGGAGACCGTCACGCCGTCCACCCGTGCGCCGACCACCTTGCTGCCGTCTTTCGCCTGCCAGGTCGGGCCGCCGAAGTGGGTCATGATCTCTTTGCCCTTGTCGTCGACGAGTTTCGCCGACGGCACTCCGGTCCAGGCGTAGCCGTTCGACGTGAGTTGGCACGTGTAGTTTTGTGTTCCGGCGGCGTGCCCCAGCAGGAACGGAACGTTCCCGGCCGGCGCCTGGATGGCGGTCGGCACGGTGGGCGGGGTCGGCTTGGCGGCATACGCGAGTCCCGGCATCAGCGCGAGCATGGCCAGCGCAGCGGTCAGGGTGCGGGCGTGCGTTCCGAATCTGGTTCTCGGGGGATGTGCCATCGTGGTCTCCTGGTGTTCGCCGTGGCTGGACCATCGTGTGCGCCGGGTGGCCCAATCATCGTCCGACACCTTCAGCGTAGAGACCGGCGGGGGGCCGAGGGATGTCCAGAACTGGACATTCTGGTGGACATCTCCGGCGGTGTCGGCCAGGCCGCCGCACGCGCAGCCGCCGCGTCGACCGCACTGGCCGTCATCGGCCCGCGGTGTTCGCGAGCGAACCGATCTGATGTCGCCGGCTTGACGCCGTCGCAGTGCCTCGCCGAACGACGATGGGGGCAACGTCGGCCCGAACACGACCGGTGGCGCGACGAAGGTGCAGGGCCGATGAGCGCATGACGATGGCTGATGGGGCTGGGCGTCAGCGGGCCAGCGGCTCGACCATCTCCGGTGCGTCCCGGCCCGGACTGTTGACGGCCGTCGAGACGGCGAACGCCTCCATCAGATCGGCCGGGTAGGCGGTCAGGACAGACAGAGCCTCGTCGGGCGGCGCGTCGGGGTCCATCCAGAGTCGCTCGCCGTGCTCGGTCAGGATGACGGGCATCCGGTCGTGGATCGTCGAAACCAGCTCGTTCGGCGCCGTGGTGATGATGGCGCAGGTCGGCTCCTCGCCGTTCCAGGTCCAGATGCCGGCGAACGCGAACAACTCGCCATCCTTCAGTCGGATGTGCATCGGCTGCTTCGCCTTCTGGCCCGGGACCACCTTCCACTCGTAGAAGCCGTCGGCCGGGATCAGACAGCGCCCCTTGCCCACCGCCGACTTGAACATCGGGCGCTCCAGCAGCGTCTCGCCGCGCGCGTTGATCGGCGGCGGACGGTTGCTCTTCCCCTGCATCCAGGCGGGCTGAAATCCCCAGCGCATCAGCTCCAGGGCCGTCTCGCCGTCATGGGATCTGATGACCGGGATCTCCTGCGAGGGCGAGACGTTGAAGCGGGGGCGGATATCAGACCCGGTTTCCGAGAGCGCGCCCAGACCGAAGCGAGCGGCGATGTCTTCAGGTGAGGTCAGCGTGTACCGTCCACACATAGAACAAGTGTACCAAAATCGCGGCTACTCAGACGAAATGGCGTACGCGATGGTTTCGAGGAAGCCGAGCACGCGCTGCCCGAGCAGTGTCGCGGCATGCTCGTCGTAGTCGGGCAGGCTCTTGTCGGCGAACAGGTGCCGGTCGCCGGGGTAGAGGAATAACTCGGCGCTCTCGACAGCCTCGGCGAGCTGACGGGCGGCGTCCAGATCGCCCTCGCGGACGGCCAGCTCGTCGGCGTCCATCATGTGGATCTGGACCGGGACGCCCGCCGGCCAGGGGCCGCCGAACGCGGACGGTGGCACGCAGGCGTGGAACAGCAGCGCTCCCCTGGCCCCCGGGCGCGTCTGGGCCAGCATCTGGGCCGGCAACACGCCGAGCGAGAACCCGGCGTAGACGAGCGCGTTCGGCAAGCCGTCGACGGCGCGCCGACCGCGCTCGACGATCGTCTCGAAGCCGACCTGCTCGGCGTAGCTGATGCCCTCGGCGAGGGTGGCGAACGTCTTGCCGTCGTACAGATCCGGGGCGTGCACGACGTGGCCGGCGGCGCGCAGCTCGCCGGCGAAGGCGAGGCAGCCGGCGGTCAGCCCCTGCGCGTGATGAAAGAGCACGAGCTCGGCCATGTGGGGGCACCCTGCCTGAGGTTCGAGGTCGAGGGCATGCTACCGCACCCACGACGATCGCGCGAGGGCATGAACAGGCGCGCAACGAAACGTCATCACGCTCGTTGCACTAGACGAAATGTAGCGCCATTGGCGCCGTGTAGTAGCCGATCATGCGAACCACGATCACGCTCCTCGCAGCTCTGCTCGCGATCCTCGTCGCCGCCACGCCGGTCGCAGCCCACCACGGCAAGGGAAGCCACGCGCGCGGCCCCGACTCGGACGATAAGCCCAAAATCGTCAAGTGGCAGGGTCGCGGCTGGTTCGCCAACTGCGACTGGCAGTCCAACCCCGGGAGCTGCCCGGGCAACTCTGGCTGGGCGCACTGGTGCAAGGAGCAGAACGTCCGTGGCTGGGCTCGCGGCCTCTGCGTGTCCGAGCGCGCCCGCCTGTGGGGTCTGGACCTGGACCGCGATGACGACGACGGACGGAACGGCGATCTCCAGATCACGGACATCGACGTCGACGAGGACGGCTGGTTCCGCGTCCAGGGCCGGGGCGCCGAGGGGCACGTGACGCTCTGGGTCGGCGGCGTCTCGGGCCAGGTGGTCGGGTTCGGCGAGGGCGACGCCACCCACGAGGGGCGCTTCGAGATCGTCGGCCTCTGGGCCTGCCGCGACGACGACAATGGGCACGACGCCCGGGTCCGCGCCCAGGATCCCGACGAGCGCGACAGCGAACGCATCACCTTCCCCTGCGACGAAGAGGACTAACCGCCGCATCCGTCAGTTGTGCGTACCCTTCAGGCGGCGCGCTGCTCAATCCGCCAGGGCAGCGCGTTCCCGATAGCTGATCGCGAGGGCCAGGACGCGGTCCGGGTCGGTGCCGTAGCGAGCCAGGGCTGCACGGGTGCTCGCATCGTCGATGCCGCCAGCGCCCAGCGCGCGGAGGTAGCGGGCCGCTGAGAAGAGCGCATCCGTGAATGAGCAGATGTCGCTATACCCGTCGTGGTTGGCGTCGACCCCGTACTGACGAAACGTCGCGGGCTTGAACTGGAACGGGCCGACAGCGCCTGACCCCTGGGCATTCGCGACGCAGCCGTCCGGTGCCGCGTTGGTCTCCACCTCGTGGAGGGCGCGCAGCACCTCCGCGCTGATGTTCTGCTCCGCCGCGGCCAGGCGGTACCAGCCGGTCGTCGGTGGAGCGCTCACCGCGGGGATGGCGGGCCGGGTGTCGGCCGGCCCGGACGGCGCTCCGTGCGCCCGCTCCTCCGACCGATCCGCGAACATCACCAATGAGGCCGCCGTGCTGCCGACGTCTCCCCCCTCGTCGAGGGCATGATGATCGGGGACGGGGTGCGCTGGCGTGACGGGAGCCAGGCCGTTCGCGCGGGCGGGGATGGCCGCCAGGAGCAACAGTATCGGCAGTCCGATCGCGCACAGCCCGTGACGGAGGCGCGCCGAGCGTCGGCCAGTCGCCAGGCCGTTCGCGTGCGTCGGAAAGATCGCCAGAAGCAACAGCACCAGCAGCCCGGTCGCGCACAGCCCACGACGGCGCCCCGTCGAGCGTCGGCCGCGAGCCTGCCGGTCGACGATCTCATGCAGCATGAGCCGTGATCGGAGTGCCCGTCGATGGTCGACGCGCGCTCGACGCTGGAAGGCCCGGGCGTATGGAGGTCGTCGCGCAGCGGACTCGACCATGGCACGAGCTCGGCCGGCCGGCCTCAGCGTCATCGCACTCCTCCGAGAGGTGTGGTGCTGCTCTGCCGTAGCGATGCGGCGTTCGGCCCATCCCGATCGTCGGCCGTGCGTCGCCAGCGGAACTCAGAGCGATGCACGAACAGTGCCGCGGCGCGCAGTGCATGAACAGGCGACCTCCCCGGCGACGAGGAGGACGAACCGCACGCCTTCAGATGTGTACGGCTTATCTTGCCGGCTCTGCCCGCCCGTCGCTCGCCGTCAGGCCACCTCGGCACGAGCAGCTTCACTCTTCTCGTCTTCCTCTTCGGGCGGCTCATCGGCGAGTGGGCTGAACAGCAGCTCGGCGTACGCGACGGCTTCGTCGTCGACGGGCTCGAATCGGATGCCCTGATCGCCCTGGAATGGCTCCCGATGGTCGGCCTGGCTCGCGAAGATCTCATCGGGGACACCGCCTGGGAACGCCGTGCAGCGAATACCCGGCCCGGGTGCGGTCCGGTCGTAGTGCCTACACCCTATGCAGATCGGCATCGCGATGCTGGTCATGGCGTCCCTCGCCGCGCTCGCAATCTGCATCCGCTGGTACTGATATGTGCACGACAGCCGCTATCAGGCCACCTCGGCGCGCGCAGTCCCGCCCTCCTCGTCGTCATGCTCGCGGTACGGCTCCTCGGACTCCGGCCTGAAAATCTCATCGGCATACTCAGTCGCCTCGTCGTCGACGGGATCGAACAAGATGCCGTGATCACCCGTAAATGGTTCGCGATGATCCGCCCGGTTCGCGATGATCGCGGCAGGGATACCGTCTGGGAACGCGGCACAGCGAAAACCCGGCCCGGGTGTCGTCCGGTCATAGTGCCGACACCCCAGGCAGACTGGCATCACAATCGTGGTCATGGCGTCCCTCGTCGCTCCCGGAACCAACGCATCGAGCGCTCGATGAAGTGTACGACACTGCGAGTCAGCGGATGATTTCTCGCGCCGTCATCGCCCAGGTAGTGTGCCACGAACGCTTCTGCAAACGTCTCGGCATCTCGATCATCAGCGCCGTCGGCATAGTGACTGAGACTGCGACGGTCCGCAGCCAGGCTCGAAGTGAATCCGCGCGGACCGAATCCCTCCTCTTCGAGCAAGAACCAGACATGGTGACCGAGCTCATGCGTGACAACGGATTCAACTTGTGATGTGCCACTTGGATGGAAGCCGCGTCCGGCCGCTCCACGCACCCTCCGGCCAATTCGTGTCGGATGGCTGAACAGCTCCAGGCTCAGTTCCAGGCGTCGCTCGCCCGTTTATTCATTCCAGGTCGATCTACCGAGCGCGGCCGGCCGGCGCTCATCTCCAGGGTCGAGCGGCGCGAGCGCGAAGGCCGTCAGGCGATCGGCGACCTCCGGGTACTCGCGCGCCAGCCTCGCATACTGCTCGATGGTCGGAGCCATGACACTCGGAGCGCCGCTTACCTCGGTCCTCTGCCTGCCCGTGCCGATCTCGACGTTCCGCAACGTCCAGGTTGTCTGTGGGAATCGTCGGCGCGCCCATCGCTCGATGTCACGCGTCGACGTCGTCGGCACCGGATCGTCATCGTCCACCCTGGCATTGTGACCACGAGGCTCACCAGGTGGTGGCTCCAGCGCGTCTCAATCTCGAACCACCAGCGATGTCGACCGCCAGGGCGACAGCGGCCCCATCGCCGCGTGTTCCTCTCGGCCTGACCCCGCGAGTTGACGGCAATCGGCTGTTCGTCGACGATACCACTCGTGGCCGCGCACCAGACCAGCAAGGTGGTCACGTCGCCTCGCCTGATCCTCAGCCGGGGCACGAGGTTCGGCGACG
>Ga0209382_10000740_pt1 | contig 52797 bp, 52 predicted proteins | sample SoiMetdeltSBSDD5_FD_187599 | JGI IMG/M metagenome (GOLD analysis project Ga0209382, IMG submission 187599) | Bulk soil microbial communities from a Populus tree surrounding site in Tennessee, USA - Soil MetaG P. deltoides SBSDD5 (SPAdes) (version 2) | ecosystem: Environmental > Terrestrial >...
GGCGCGGCCGATGGAGGCGGCCACCGGGAACTCGACGACGCGCGCCTCCCGTCCGCTGGCGACCAGCGCGTCGGCGGCCTCGGCGAGCGAGGGCGGCGGGGCCGCCGGCTCCGCCCGGCCGTCGAGGAGGCGGTCGCGCGGCGCGGCGAGCGGATCGGCCGCGTTCCACCGCGTGAAGCCGCGTACCGCCCGCTCCGCGGTCGCGCCGGCGGACGCCGACGCGTCGGGCGGCGTCTCGTCGGAGGCGCGGCGCACCGTATAGATCCGCACTTCCTCCGCCTCCGCCCGCGGCGGGAACGCGCCTTCGGGCAGCGCCGGCTCGGCTTCGGCCTCGACCTCGGCGCCGGTAGTCACCCCGAGCAGCTGCTGCTGGAGGTCGCGGTCGGCGGCCAGCTCCGCCGACGGCATGGAGCGGGCGATGCGCCCGTTGACCATGACGTCCACGGTGTCGGCGACGTCGATGGCCACGCCCAGGTTCTGCTCGATCAGCAGCACCGAGATCTCCCCGTCGGCGGCGAGATGTTTCAGCATGCCCGCGACCTGCTGAACGATGACCGGGGCGAGCCCCTCGGTGGGCTCGTCCATCACGAGCAGGATGGGGTTGAAGAGGAGGGCGCGCGCGATGGCCAGCATCTGCTGCTCGCCGCCGGAGAGCTCGGCGCCGCCATTGGCGCGGCGCTCGGCCAGGCGGGGAAAGGTCTGATACACGCGCGCCACCGTCCAGGGCCCGCGCGTCCCCCCCGCGGCGAGGCGGAGATGCTCGTCCACGCTGAGCGACGGCCAGACTCGCCGTCCCTGGGGCACGTAGCCGACGCCCCGCTCTGTGATGACGTTGGGCGGCAAACCGAGGATCTCCTCGCCGGCGAGCCGCACGCTGCCCGCGGCGGGCACCAGCCCGGTGATGGCGTTGCACAGCGTCGTCTTGCCCATGCCGTTGCGCCCGACCACCGCGATGACACCGTGGTCTAGCGTCAGCGACACCTCCTGGAGCGCATGGGAACGCCCGTAGTAGACGTCGAGCCGCTCCACCTGGAGGATGGGCCGCGTGGCCCGGGGCGCCGGCCGGCGGGAGAACCAGGCCATCAGCGGCGCCCCCCGCCGATGTAGATGGCCTGCACCTCGGCATCGCCCTCGATCTCGTCCGGCGTGCCGTGCTTGAGCACGTGGCCGTTGTGCATCACGGTGACGCGCTCGACCACGCGCAGGGCGACGTCGAGGTCGTGTTCGATGATGATGTAGCCCATGTGCGGCGGCAGCGCGGCGAGGAGCGCCACCAGCTCGCGCCGCTCCGCGGGCGACAGGCCGGCGGCGGGCTCGTCGAACAGGATGAGCCGCGGCGCCCCCGCGAGGGCCATGCCGATCTCGAGCTGCCGCTGCTGCCCGTGGGAGAGCGCGGCGACCGGCTGATCGGCCACCGCCCCCAGCCGCACGCGATCGAGAAGATCGCGGGTGGCCGCCCGGGTCGGGTGCGTGGCGCGCGGGCGGAGGAGGCCGAAGCGGCCCCGGGCCACCCCGCGGACGGCGAGGAAGAGATTCTCGGCCACCGTGAGGTCGCGGCAGAGGAGCGAGGACTGGTAGGTGCGGCGCAGCCCCATGCGGATCCGCTCATGGGGCGGCAGGGCGGTGATGTCCTCGCCGAAGAAGCGCACGACGCCCGCGGTGGGCGGAAAGTCGCCGGTGACGGCGTTGAACAGCGTGGTCTTGCCGGCGCCGTTGGCGCCGATGAGGGCGCGGCGCTCGCCTGCCGCGACGGACAGGGACACGTCCTCGATGGCCCGGAGCGCGCCGAACGTGCGGGTGACGCGCTCGAGGACGAGCGCGTCCCCCGACGCGAGAGGCGCCGGGCCGTTCTGACTCGGGCGAAGCTGGGTGACGGAAGCCATTGGCGTCGGGCGTGGGGGCGGAGCGGCGGCGCTCCGGCCCCCACGCCCCCTAGCGCGCTACGGGCAGTTGGGGACGTCCCGGGAGCCGAGCCCGACCTTCTCGAAGTCGGCCTTGGACATGCCCAGCCGCTGGTTGACGTTGGGGATCACCTTCACGACCTTGTTATAGAAGCTGCCGTCGGCAGCCTTGGCCACCTCGGTGACGAACGTGGTGCCGATGGCCTGGCGATTCTCGTCCAGCGTCACCACGCCGGTGGGCGTCTGGAGCTTGAGGTTCTTGAGGGCCTCGCGATACTTGGCCTGGCCCCCGGAGAGGTCGCCGTTCACCGCCTCGAGGCCGTCCAGCGCCGCCTTCATGTTGACGTAGTAGACGAAGGCGAACAGGGAGGGAATGGGGAAGCCGTCCTTGAAGTTAGCCTTGTAGTCGGCCACGAACTTCTTCCACTCCGCGCCCTCGTAGTGGTCGGCCTTGGGTCCGGCCGCGGGTGTGCCCAGGAGCGACTCGCGCCGCTTGCCCTTGAAGTCGAGCACGGTCTGATCGACGGTGATGGAGCCCCCCACCATGGGCTTGTTGCCGCCCGCCTGCTCGTACTGGGTGAGGAAGTTCACCGCGTCGGCGCCGCCCAGCACCACCAGGAGCGCGTCGACGTCGCCGGGCAGCTTGGCGATGACGGACGAGTAGTCCTTGCCGCCGAGCGGCACCCACGCCTTGTGGGTGACCCGGCCGCCCAGCTTGCAGTACTCGGTCATGAAGCCCTGCACCTGCGAGTACGGGAAGGCGTAGTCCTCGGCGATGAGGGCCATCTTCTTGTAGCCCTTGTCCTTGAAGGCGTACTCGCCCAGCCCAACCATCCACTGCGCGCCCTCGGTGTTGAAGCGGAAGAAGTTGGGCGACGGATCCTGGAGCGTGGTGGCCTGCGCGCCAGACGAGCCGTTGATGAACGTGATGTTCGGCTGCGACTTCGAGTAGTTCTTCACCGCGATGCCCTCGGAGCCGGACAGCGGGCCGACCATGATGTCGACCTTGTCCTGCTCCACGAGCTTCCGGGTCGCGTTGACGGCCACGTCGGGCTTCGCGTCCGACGAGGCCTTGATGATCTCGATCTTCTTGCCCGCCACCATGCCGTTGCGCTGCTTCACGGCGAGCTCGGCGCCCCGCATGCCGTCCTGGCCGCCCGCCGCGAAGGGACCTTCCAGGGTGGCGAGCAGGCCGATCTTGACCACCTGCTGCGCGTTGGCGGTTCCCGCGACGGCGACGACCATCGCCGCGACCGCGAGCCCCCGCATGCACTGCCTCAGAAGTGACCGCATCGTCTCCTCCTTCGTGGTGAGCGCGGCTCCGCGGCCGCGTGAGTGGAGCTGTCCTCTCATGCCTCGACCCGACGTCCCAGCCGCCCCTGCGCCGACCGCGCGCGCAGGCGGGCACTCCCGGCTGCCCACCAGCCGAGGACGCCGTCCGACGAGAACAGCACGATGACCAGGAACACTCCGCCGATGAGCAGGTTGAACCGCTCGCGGTCCACGAGATCGACGGCGAAGTTCTGCAGCAGCACGAAGATGACGGCGCCGATGAACGGCCCGATGGGATGCCGCATCCCCCCGAGCACGGCGATGACGAGGATGTTGATCAGCCAGCTGGTGCCCACCGAGCCCGGGGAGACCAGGCCGTTGTACCAGACGAGCAGGATCCCGCCGACCGCGGCGATCAGCCCGGCGACCGCGTAGGCGGCCACGCGATGCGCGGTGACGTGAAAGCCGAGGGCGGCCATGCGCCGGGGATTGTCCCGAATGCCCTGGAGGGCGACGCCGAAGGGCGTCCGCAGCAGGTACTGCACGCCGAAGTAGCCGGCGAGCGCCCAGAAGAGGGCCAGGTAGTAGAACGGGACGGGGTCGCGCACCTCCACCCCGAGCACGCGTGGCGACTTCACGGACTGGAAGCCCTGGAAGCCGTTGAACAGCGAATAGTTCTGTTGGACGAGGTAGAAGAACGCCACGCCGATGGCCAGCGTGATCATGATCGTGTAGATGCCCTCGGTGCGCACGGAGAACCAGCCGATGAAGATGCCGCACACGGTGGCGATGGCGAGCGCGAGCAGCACCGCCAGCCACCACGGCCAGCCCAGGCTGATGTCGGTGCCGCTGGTGGCGAAGATCGCGTACATATAGCCGGCGATGCCCGCCACCGTCATCTGGGCCAGCGACACCATGCCGCCGTAGCCGGCGAGGAAGGTGAGCGACAGCGCGATCAGCCCCAGGGCGAGCGCCTGCGCGCCGACCTGGAATTTGAAAAAGGCCGTGGCCACCAGCGGGTAGGCCAGCGCCACCAGCAGCACCAGCACGTGCCGTGGCCGCACCCGTCCGCCCAGACGCCGGAGCCAGTGCGCGCTCGTCTCCGCGGGCGCGGGCGACGGGCGCGGCGCCGCCGTGCGCGGCCAGGCGGTGCGGCCCGCGCCGGCGTTCATCGCCTTCCGCCACTGGGCGGCGCTCACGCGCGGCGCCCCAGGATGCCCTGCGGCCGGAACGCCAGCACCACCGCCATGATGACGAAGGTGAACATCACGCTGTAGGTCGGCGCGTAGGCCAGGCCGAACTGCTCGGCCACCCCGATGAGCACCGCGCCGATGGCCGCGCCCACCACGCTCCCCATGCCGCCCACGATCACCACCACGAGGGACGCGAGCTGATAGCGGGTGTCCTCGCCGGGAGCGATCGACAGCGCGGTGCCGCCCACCACGCCCGCGAAGCCCGCCAGCCCCGCGCCGATGGCGAAGGTGATGGCGAAGACCATCTGCACGTTGACACCGGCGGCGGCGAGCATGGCCCGGTCGTCCACGCCGGCTCGGATCATCATCCCGACGCGGGTGCGGTTCAGGAACAGCCAGAGGAGCACCCCGATTGCCGCCGACATCGCCAGCAGCACGAGCCGGTAGGTCGGGTACACCTGCACCACCGGCAGCGACGTGCGGCCGAAGATCGCGCCGGGCGGGTCGAAGGTGTAGATCTCGCCCCCGAAGATCCACAGGAGGACGTCGGCGAGCATGATGGAGAGCGCGATGGTGACCAGGGTCTGCCGTAGGTCCTGGCCCTGCATGAACCGGAACACCGCCACCTGGAGGACGAGCCCGGCGAGGGCGGCGCTCGCGAAGCCGGCGGCCACGGCGACGAGCCACGACCCCGTCTTGTCGCCGACCACCCAGCCCACGTAGGCCCCGAGGAGGTAGAGGGAGCCGTGGGCGAGGTTGACGTTCCGCATGAGGCCGAACACGAGCGTGAAGCCGCTCGCCACCAGGAAGTAGAGGGCGGCGAGGGTCAGGCCGTTCAGCGCGGTGGTGAGGAAGAGCTTGGCGTTGTCGACGAGCCCCCACACCGCCAGGGCGAGGAGGGGCAGGCCGAAGACCAGCGTCCAGAGCCACCGCCGACGGGACTGGGCGGTCATGCCACCGAGCGGCCCCAGCGGGACTGGGCGGAGCGGATCTCCGGCTCCTTGTAGAACACGCCGTCCTTCATCACGGCGAGGATCCGCGACTGGTCGCGGAGAATGCCGAGGTTGGCGAGCGGATCGCCGTCGACGAGGAGCAGGTCGGCGAGATAGCCGTCCTTCAGCTGGCCCAGCTCCCCACCCCGCATCATGATCTCGCCGCCGTACCGCGTGGCGGACAGGATCGCCTCCATCGGCGTCATCCCGAGATACTTCACGAAGTACTCGAGGTCGCGCGCATTCTCGCAATGGGGCGTGAACGCAAAGCCGTAGTCGCCGCCGGGCAGGACGCGGATGCCGCGCTTGTGCATCTTCCGCAGGGATTCCGCTGCCGCCGCCAGCTCCACCTCGTAGCCCATCTCCACCGCCTTGGCCCGGGTGATGCCCCACGGCGCGGCATGGTCGAGCATGGCGACGAGGATGCCGATGCCGGGGGCCACGAAGTGCCGGTCCCGGTGGGCCTCCAGCATGTCGAGGGCTTCTTCGTCGGTGAAGGAGGCGTGATAGATGATCTCGATGCCGTGCCGCACGCACTGCTTGACCGACTCGCATGAGCGCGCGTGGGCGGCCACGCGCTTGCCGCGCATGTGGGCCTCGCGCACCGCAATGGCGACTTCCTCGTCGCTCATCCACGTGGTGCCGGCCGGCGAGGTGGGGGTGAAGTTGTCCCCGGAGAGGTTCAGCTTCACGTGGTCCACCCCGTACTTGAGGAACATGCGCACGACCTTGCGCATCTCCTCGGCCCCGCTCACGAGCACGCCGAAGCTGAACTCGGGAAACGGCAGATGCGGCAGCGTCTCGTCTCCGAGCCCGCCCGCCACCGTGATCTCCTGGCTGCCCGCGAGGTAGCGCGGGCCCGGGATCAGCCCCTGGTTGATGGCGTTGCGCGTCACCACGTCGAGCCGCGGCTTGGCGCAGGCCGCGCCCACGCAGGAGGTCCAGCCGGCTTCCAGATAGCGCTTCGCCACGTTGGCGGACCAGAGGACGTGCTCCTCGAGGGGCAGGCGCTGCAGATCGGCGAGCCCCGCCGCGTCGTTCCACGAGAAGTGGGTATGGGCCTCGACCATCCCCGGCATGAGGGTCGCGCCGGCGCCGTCGATCACGGTGACCCCTGCCGCCGGCAGAGCGCGCGTGCCGCGGGCCACCCGCGCGATCCGATTCCCCTGCACCAGCACCTCGCCGGCGAACGGAGCCGCGCCGGTGCCGTCGATCAGGCGTACGTTCGTGAAGAGCACGCTCGTCATGGCTGGCTCCTCTACATGCGCTGGGCGTAGAAGCGCTTCAAGAGATCCTCGCACTCCGCCGGCTTCTCGATGGGCGTCCAGTGCCCGCAGCGCGACAGCACCTCCACCCGCGCGCCGGGGATCCGCGCGCCGAGCTGGCGCACGGACTGGGGCGGCGCCACCGCATCTTCGTCGCCGGTGACGAGCAGGGTCGGGCAGGCGATGGCGCGGGCGTCGGCCGCCTCCGCGTCGGCGAGCGCCTCGCAGGTACGGGCGTAGCCGTCGGGGCACTGGCGCATCAGGAGCTCGCGCACCGCGGCCACCGCCACCGGCCGCCGCGCCCGCGTCTCCGCGGACACCGCGGTGGTGAGGAGAGTGTCGGCGATCGCCTGCATCCCCGCCTCGCCCTCGCCGCGCGCCTTGGCCGCGCGGGCGCGGATGCCCGGCCGCGCGGCGTCGGGCGGGCTGGCGAGCGGGCCGAAGAGGGCCAGGCTCCGCACCAGACGCGGCGCGGCCACGGCGAGGTGCAGGGCCACGATGGTGCCGAGGGAGTGCGCGGCCACGTGCACCCGGTCGAGACGGAGCGCCGCGCACACCCGCTGCATGCCCTCGACGAAGCGGCCGATGGACAGCGGCCCCTCCACACGGTGCGACCGGCCGGAACCGGGTAGATCCGGCCGGATCGCTTGATGCCGGGCGAGCGCGGGGAGGAGCGGCGTCCACACGTTGGAGGTGCCGCCGAGCCCGTGGATCATGAGGACGGGCTCGCCGGCGCCGTCACACTCCACGGCCATCCGCTCGATGAGCTGGGTCGGCATGCGCGGGGCCGCCGCTCACGCGGCGGGAAGGCTCCAGCGGCGCGCGGCGCGCCCCTGCGGGTCCCGGTGGAAGACGCCGTCCTTCATGACGCCGAGGATCCGCTTGGGATCCTGGAGCACCGCCACGTTGGCCACCGGGTCGCCGTCGACCAGGAGCAGGTCGGCGAGGAAGCCCTCCTTCACCTGGCCGAGCTCGTTCCCCTTCATCATTATCTGTCCGCCAAAGAAAGTCGCGGCGCGAAGCGCCTCCATCGGCGTCATGCCGAGATAGCTCACGAAGTACTCCAGGTCCTTGGCGTTGGTGCCGTGCTTGATCCAGGCGAAGCCGTAGTCGCCGCCCGGCAGCACGCGGATCCCGCGCTTGTGCATCCTCTTGAGGGTCTCGCAGGCGACCTCGAGCTCGCGGTGATAGCCCATCGCCTTGGCCCCGTCGGGCGTGATCCCCCACTCGGCGGCGTGGAAGGACGTGTTGATGAGCCAGGCGATACCGGGCGCCACGAAGTGGCGCTCCTTCTTCGCCTCCAGCATGTCGAGGGCTTCCTCGTCGGCGAAGGAGGCGTGGTAGATGATCTCGATGCCGTGGCGCACGCACTGCTTCACCGACTCCGCCGAGCGCGCGTGGGCGGATACCCGCTTGCCGCGCACGTGCGCCTCCTTCACCGCGACCGCGATCTCCTCGTCGGTCATGGGCGTGAACTCGGCGGGAATCCCGGCGATGTACTCGCCGGAGAGGTTCAGCTTCACGGTGTCCACGCCGTACTTGAGGAACATCCGCACCGTCTTCCGCATCTCCTCGGGTCCGTTCACGATGGCCCCGAAGCTGAACTCCGGGTACGGCAGGTGCGGCAGGGTCTCGTCGCCGAGGCCGCCGGGGACCGTGATCTCCTGACTGGCCGCGAGGTAACGGGGGCCGGGGATCTGGCCCGACTCGATGGCGTTGCGGATCACCACATCGAGCCGCGGCTTGGCGGTGGCGGCGCCGATGCACGACGTCCAGCCCATGTCGAGGTAGCGCTTGGCGATGTGCGCGCACCAGAGGATGTGCTCCTCGGTGGGCATGCGCTGTATCTCGCCGAGGCCCGGCTGGTCGTTCCAGGAGAAGTGGGTGTGGGCCTCCACCAGCCCGGGCATGAGGGTGGCGCCGCCGCCGTCGACGGTGGTGACCCCACCGGTGGGCAGCGCACGCGCGCCCCGGGCGACGCGGCTGATGCGATTGCCCTGCACCAGCACCTCGCCGGGATAGGCAGCGGCGCCGGTGGCGTCCAGGATCCGCACGTTGGTGAAGAGCACGCTCGCCATGCACCCCTCCATCGCTTCTCGCCGCACTGCGTTGGGCGTCGCCGGGGGCCGCAGAATGAGACACGTGTCTCACGCGGCTGTGCGAGACTAGGGGCCGATGTCACCCTTTGTCAAGTCGCTTGTGCGGCCGCCCGGCCTCGGCTGGGTGCAGCCGCCGGGCGCCGACCGCGGCCCTCGCGCGCGGACGCACCGTCGCCTCCTCGCCGAGGCGATGGCGCTCGTGCAGCGGGGGCGCATCCCCTCGGTGCCGGAGGTCGCGGCGAAGGCCCGCGTCTCGCGCGCCACCGCCTATCGGTACTTCCCCAGCCGGAGCGCCCTCGTGACCGCGGTGGTGGGCGAGGCGCTCGCGCCGGTGCGACGCTTCGAGCCCCGTCCCACCGAGGGGCTCCCGCGCGTGCGCGAGCTGTTCGACAAGACCTTCCCCCTCTTCAAGGAGTTCGAGCCCCACATGCGGGCGGCGCTCCAGCTCTCGCTCGAGCACGAGTCGCTGGAGCGGATGGGGCTGCTCGAGGAGGAGCCCTATCGCCGGGGGCATCGGCGCTACATGCTCCACCGCGCCGCCGCGCCGCTGCGCGCCACCCTGGGCGAGGAGATCTACGAGCGCCTTCTCAAGGCGCTGTCGCTGATCTACGGCGTCGAATCGTACGTGGTGCTCCGCGACATCTGGGGCGCCAGCTACCGCGAGGTCGAGACGGTCGCGCGCTGGATGGTCGACGCCCTCATCGAGTCGGCGATCCGCGAATCGGTCGTCCGCGGCGCCCCCGCCGCGCGCGGCCGGACGCCCCGCGTACCGCGTCGGCGCCGGCCGTGACGTACGCCTGCGCCTTCTGCGGCGAGGACAACGACCTCGACGTGGATCCGAGCGGCGGCCGGCGCCAGACCTTCACCGAGGACTGCGCGGTGTGCTGCCGGCCCAACGTGATCGCGCTCGTGATCGACGAGGACGGCGAGGCGTCGGTCGAGGTCAGCCAGGAATACGAGGCGTAGCGGGCCCCTCGCGCACGAGCCAGAGCGCTGCCGCCTGCAGCGCCAGGGCGACGAAGATCGCCGCGGCGAAGGCCGGCACGCTGCCCGCCCGCTCGATCAGTGCCGCGAGCACCGCGAAGAACGCCGCGAAGCTGAACAGCCCGGCGAGGAGCCCGCGCAGTGCCCGCGTCGCGGGGGCGGGCCCGTCGTGCCGATGGCCGAACACGGCGAGGATTCCCGCGTACACGGGAAAGGTGGCGAGGAGTCCGCTGAGCCGCGGCCCCAGCGCGGCGGCGGCAGCCGTCAGCGCCAGCACCAGCGTGGTCGCGACGACCATCCGCGCGGGGATGTCCCACGCCGGCGGCGGACCCGGCCGCCGGGCCTCCTCACCGCGCGGCATGACCAGCGTCGCCAGCGTCAATCCTACCGCCACCACCGCGCCGAGGGGCACGAGCGGCAGCGCCAGCCACTGCAGAAATAGCCCGGTCGCCGCGAAGGCCACGGTGCCGCCGGCAAACGCCAGCGGCCAACCGCGCTCGGCGAGCGCGGAATAGCCCAGGCAGAACACGCCCTGCGCCAGCGCGCCCGCCATGGACCCGAGCGACGCGCCGGCGGCGAACGCGGGGCCCTGTTCGAGCACGAGGAAGAGCGCCACGGGCCCCGACGTGAGCGGCAGCGCCACGATCACGCCGCCCACCCCCTGCCCCCAGCGCCGCCCCGCCAGGCTCGCCGAGGCAATCAGCGCCGGCGTGAGCAGGACTTTTAGAAGAAGCAGGCGGTTGATTGGCGAGCCGCAGCCGCAGGCGAGGCGAGCGGATACATGATGGGGTCCCGAGCGGAGCGAGGGCGGTGCACTACACGGAACCAGGAAGGCCGCTCATGCGCGCGAGCACGTCGAAGACGGCGGCGCAGTCGCGGTCGCCGAGCCCGAGGGCGCGCGCCGCGGTCAGGAGCTCGTGGGCGATCGCGGTCGTCGGCAGCGGCACGCCCACCGCGTGGCCCAGCTCGATCGCCAGACCCAGGTCCTTCTGCATCATCACGCAGTCGAACAGGGGCTCCGCGGGCGAGGCGACCACGAACGAGCTGCGGTACTGGAGCATGGGCGAGGCGAGCACGCTCCGGAGAAAGGCCTCCACCGCGCGCTCGCGGCTGATGCCGGCCTTCTCGGCGAGGAGCACCGTCTCGGCGTAGGCGGCAAGCTGCACGCCGATGCCAAGATTGAGCGCGACCTTCATGGTGACGGCCATGCCCAGCGGGCCCATGTGGGTGATGCTGGCGCCGATGGCGAGGAGGTAGGGCCGTACCCGCTCGAGCGCGGCGGTGTCGCCCCCAACGAGGAAGGCGAGCTTTCCCTGCTCCACCGTCACCGCGCTGCCGGAGACCGGCGTGTCGAGGAAGGCGGCGCCGCGAGCGGTCACCGCCGCGCCCAGGGCGCGCGTCACCGCCGGGCTGACCGTGCTCATGTCCGCCCACACGGCGCCGGGCTTGAGCCCGACGAGGATGCCGTCCGGGCCCTCGGCGATGCGGCGGAGCGCCTCCGAGTCCGTCACCATGCTGAGCACCGCCTCGCCCGCGCTCGCCGCCTCGCGCGGCGAGCCGGCGACGCGCAGCCCGAGCGGCGCCAGCGCCTCCGCCTTGGCGCGCGTGCGGTTGTACCCGGTGACGGCGTGGCCGGCGGCGAGGAGGCGCTTCACCATGGGCGTCCCCATGGCGCCCAGCCCGACGAAGCCGACGCTGCCCACCGGGTCGGGCTCGCTCAGGCGCCGCTGGAGCCGCCGCCGACGCGGAACATCGTGGCCTCCAGCCCCAGCGCGGCCTTGCCGATGGCCTCCATCATCCGGTCCATGGTGGGCGGCATCAGGGTGGCGGTGCGCATGTCCCGGAAGGCGCGCTCGATGGGGAACTCCTTGTAGGCGGCGCGCCCGCCTACCGTCTGGATCGCGTGCGCGGTGACGGCCAGCCCCACCTCGGCGGCGAGGAGCTTGGCGCGGTTGGCGAGGAGCCCGCGGGCGGCCATGTCGGCCTTGTCCCAGCGGGCGGCGGCGTCGCCCAGCACGAGGAGCACGGCGTGCAGACGCGCCTCCAGCTCGCCGATGTGCCGCTGCACCGCCGGGTCGTGCGCCACCGAGATGTTCTCGGGCCTGACCACACGCTTCTTGACTGCCTCCATCGCGAACGCGAGGGCGGCCTCGGCGAGCGCGGTGTAGACGGCGGCGTAGCCGAGCGCGAAGCCCTCCACCACCCCCACGCGCAGCGCCGCCCCCGGCTCGCCGAGGGTGGCATCGGCGGGCACCCGTACGTCGCGCAGCTCCACCGTGGGGCTGAACGTCGCGCGCATCCCCAGGGTGTCCCACTTGCCGTCGGTGTGCAGGCCCGGGCTGTCGGCGGGCACCAAAGCCTGCAGCAGCGCCTTCGACATGTCCGGCTCGCCCTCGAGCGCGCACCAGACCATGTAGTAGGACGCGCCCAGCGCCATGGTGCAGAAGTGCTTGATCCCGTCCACCGCGTACCCATCGCCGGCGCGGCGCAGCGCCGTCTCCACCGCGAAGGTGCGGGACAGGCTCACCGCGGGCTCGCTGCCCCACGAGCCGAAGAGCTTGCCGGCGGCAACGACCTCGCCGAAGTAGCGGCGCTTCTGCGCGTCGGTGCCGAGGGCGTCGATGAACCGCATAACGGTCGAGTGCATGTGCACGGTCATGGCGGTGTTCGCGCAGGCGCGCGCGATCGCGCGCAGGCACGCGATGTACGTCCCCATGTCGAGCCCGCGACCGCCGTAGGCGGCGGGGATGGCGGCGGCGAGGAAGCCCTCGCGCCAGAGGTCGCGCCAGCTCTCCACGGGGTTCTTGCCCTCGCGATCGTACCCCGCCGCCCGCGGGGCGATGCGCGTCCGCGCGACCTCGTCGATCCGCTCGACGTAGGCGGACTGGCTGTCCGACACGCCCATGGCCCTACGCCATGGAGGCCGGCGGCGTCACCCGATGCGGCCGCGACGACTGCTTGCAGCGGCAGGTGCCGATCTGATGGAGCTCGACGAGGTTGCCGTTCGGATCGTCCATGAAGATCTGCTCCAGCTCGGGGCCCACCACCGACTTGATCGTCCAGTACTTCACGCCCATCTGCTCCAGCTCTTTCTTGGCTTCCTGGATGTCGGGGATGGCCAGGGCGACGTGTAGCCGCGTGGGGTCCTTGTCGGGGCTTCCCTGCGCGTAGCGGGACATGCCCTCGCAGCCCATGATGTGGATCTGAGTATCGTTGCCGCAGTCCATCCAGTAGCCGGGGATGCCGGGGATGTTGGGCCGACCCGGATCGGCGCTGAGGCCGAGGACGTTCTCGTAGAAGGCCTTGCACTCGTCGGCCTTCTCGGGCCGCACGCGGATGCCGTGGTGGTGGAGCTCGAGCACCTTGATGGCCATGTCCGTCCCTCCTTTGCCGTCGTCACACCGCCGACGTGCCGCCCCGCGCGCTCAGGCGGGTCAGCAGCGTGCCCCAGATGCCCTGGGGCAGGAACAGCACGAAGATCATGAACAGCACGCCGATTACCAGCGGCCAGGCCTCGATGAAGAGGCTCAGCCGGTCCTGGAGGACGAGATAGGTTCCCGCTCCCACGAAGGGGCCGAAGAACGTGCCCGCGCCACCCAGCAAGGTCATGATCACCGCCTGGCCCGACGTGCTCCAGTACAGCGCCTCCACCGGCACCACCGTGATGCGCATCGCGTCGAGCGCGCCCGCCAGCCCGGTGAAGAGCGCCGAGAACACGAAGGACATCAGCTTGATCCGCCCCACGTCGTAGCCGCAGGCCTGCGCGCGGTCACCGTTCTCCCGGATCGCGGCCAGCACCGCCCCGAAGGGTGAGTCCAGGATACGCCGGAGCGCGAACACCGCCAGCCCCACCCAGAAGAGCGCGAAGTAGTGGAAGTTGAGCGGCTTCCCCAGCGGGATCGTCAAGCCGAAAAGCCGCAGGGAGAGCTGGGGAATCCCCCGCAGCCCGTCGTCGCCGCCGGTGATGTCGGCGAGGTGGAACGCGATGAAGTAGAAGAGCTGGGCGAAGGCCAGGGTGAGCATGGCGAAGTAGATGCCGCGACGGCGCAGCGCGAAGAACCCGACGATGGCCCCGCCGACGCCCGCGGCGCCCACGCCGATGGCGAGGGCCACCCACACCGAATGCCAGCCGACCTTGGCCAGCGTGATCCCCGCCCCGTAGGCACCCAGGCCGAAGTACGCGGCGTGGCCGAAGGAGAGGAGCCCGGTGTAGCCGTAGAGCAGGTTGAATCCCAGCGCGAAGAGCCCGTAGACGAGCACCTGGGTGGCGAGGGCCTGGTAGGGGACCACGAACGGCAGGATCGCGAAGAAGATGATGATGGAGACGCTGGGGTGGCCGGCGATCAAGCGGTAGGCCGCGCGCATGGACGGCCTCCTACTCGGCCAGGCCGGGTTCGCCGAAGAGCCCGCTCGGACGCACCAGCAGCACGAAGGCCATTACCAGGAACACCACGATCTCGGCGAGCTTGGGGGCGAAGTAGCTCGTGAGGCTCACCACCTCGCCGATGATGAGTCCCGCCACCACCGCGCCGACCAGGCTGCCCATGCCACCCACCACCACCACCACGAAGCACTCGATGATGATCTCGACGCCCATCTCCGCGTAGACCCCGCGGAGCGGCCCGGCGAGGATACCGGCGAGACCGGCCATCGCGATACCGAGCCCGAACACGAGCAGCCAGACGCGACCGAGGTTGATGCCCAGCGCGCGCACCATCAGGGGATCGCGCGCGCCCGCGCGCACGATGAGCCCCACGTTGGTCTTCTCCAGGAACACCCACAGCCCCACCAGCACCACCGCGGTGATCGCGATGACGAACAGGCGGAAGGCGGGAAACTTCATGAAGCCCAAGTCCACGGCGCCGGCGAGCTGGGCGGGGGGATCGAGCGTGAGCCCGATCTTCCCCCACACCAGCTTGGCCGCCTCCACCAGCGCCAGGGAGAGCCCGAAGGTGAGCAGCAGAGGGTCGTCGGGACCGCGCCCGTACAGCCGGCGGATCATGCTGCGCTCCACGAGGAGCCCGAACAATCCCACCAGCAGCGGCGCGATGAGCAGCGCCGCCCAGTAGCTCTTGGTGAAGCCCCACAGGAAGAAGCCGAAGTACGCCCCCAGCATGTAGAGCGAGCCGTGGGCGAAGTTCACCACGCCCATCAGTCCGAAGATTAGGGACAGCCCGATGGCGAGGAGGACGAGAATCCCCCCCAGCACCAGCCCGGTGAAGAGCTGGGCGGCGATCGCGGCCAGCGAGAGTTCAGGCACGGGCCGGCGTTACACGTGCCCCTTCTCGGCACAGGTCCGCTCGTGCCGCTCGTCCGCGGCGACCTTGTTGACGATGTCGAAGTAGCCCCAGTCGCCCTTGACCTGGGCGGCCGCGCGCCCCTTGAGGATCCACATGTCCTGGAAGGACTTGTTGTCGCAACCCCGCCAGTACTGCTTGCCCTTGTAGTGATCGTAGGTCGGGTTGGCGCGGAGCGCCTTGGCCACCTGCTCGCTGTCGGTGGACTTGGCCAGCTCTACGCCGCGCGCGACCTCCATGATGCCGCTGTAGCCGTAGCCGGCGTAGCCGTCGGGCGGCACGCCGAACTTCTTCATCGAGGCGTCCACGAACTTCTTGGCGTTGGCGTTCTGGCTCGCCAGCTCCCAGTAGAAGCTCGTGCCGGCGTACACGTCGGCGAAGACGTCCGCGCCGCCCTCCTTGGTGAGGAAGAGGAAGTGCAGCGGCATGAGGAGCTTCATCTCCTTCTTCATGCCGAAGCTGGCCACCTGCTTGAGGAAGGCCACTCCGTCCGCGCCCGGCACCGCCCCGAGGAGCACCTCGGGCTTGGCTGCCTGGATCCTCGGCAGGTGGGCGCTGAACTCGGGCTTCCCGAGGGGATACGGCGTCGAGCCGAGCACGGCGCCGCCGCCCTTGGTGACGACGTCGGTGAACACGGCGTTGTTCTGCTTGCCCCACGCGTAGTCGGCGTAGACGATCCAGTACTTCTTGCCGAGGTTCTGCAGGGCCCAGCTGCCGACCACGCGGCCGGTGATGGTCGGGTTGAGGGCCTCGTGGAACGTGATGGGGCTGGTATCGGGCTTGGCGCTGATCTCGTCGGACTGGCTGATGGAGATGAACAGCTTGCCCGCCTTCTTTGTCTGCTCGTTGATAGCCATCTGCACGTGCGCGGCAAGGCCACCCACGACGAACTCGACACCCTGGCTCTCGATGAGCTCCTTGGTGCGCTGGGCGCCGGTGGCCGGCTTGAGCTCGTCGTCGCGGAACAGCACCTCGACCTTGCGCCCCAGCACGCCGCCGCGCGCGTTGATCTCTTCCATGGCCAGCTCGCCGCCTCGCTTCTGGTCGGCGGCGATAGCGGCGAACGGCCCCGTCAGCGGCAGCGGGAAGCCGATCTTGATGGGCCCCGACCCCTGCGCGCTCACCCGGCGGAGGAAGTGCGGCCCGGCGAGCACGACTCCGGCGGCGGTGCCGGTGGTGGCCAGGAAACGGCGGCGGCTCAAGCTGGTCATCGTTGAAGCCTCCATGGGTGTCGAGATCATTCCATGCGCCGGACGCGCGGCGCCTTCGTGGGCCCGATGAACTCCAGCATGTTGCCGTCGGGGTCCTTCACGAAGAGCTGGCGCAGGCCGGTCGGGGTGGACACGAGGTCGTGCACGTGGATGCCGGTGCCGGCGAGGCGCTCGGCGGTGGCATCGCAGTCGTCGGTCCACAGCGCGAAGTGGGGATACCGCCCCTCGAACGAGGCGCGCTCCACCGGCGGCCGCACCAGCGCCTCGTTCACGATGATGTGCAGCGACAGGTCGCCGCCGATCCCGTACCAGACGCCGGGAAAGTTGAAGGCGGGACGCGGGATCTCCTGGAAGCCGAGCAGCCCACCGTAGAAGTCCTTGGCCTTGGCAAGATCGGTGACGGTGATGCTGACATGGTTGAACGCTTTGAAGAGGGTCATGGGCGCGTCCCCCGGGGCGAGAGGCTCGGCATGTAAGCGAAACATAAGTAACAAAGCGGCCCGGCACTGTCAAGGCGTGGTGCGCTTGCCCGGCCCAGGGCTGCGGGCTATGATCCGCCGGTGACGCTCCTTCGCCCCGCCGTCACCACCTGCGCGCGATGATCGGCGCGTCACTCACCCGCCTCGGCGCCGAGCCCCTCCTGACCGGACGGGGCCGCTTCGTGGCCGACGTACGCGCCGACGGCATGCTGGAGGCGGTGGTGGTGCGCGCCCGGCACGCCCACGCCCGTCTGGCGCGCGTCGACGCCCGGCGTGCCCTCGCCATGCCCGGCGTGCGCGCGGTGCTCACCGCCGCCGACGTGCCCGCGGCGGCCATCATTCCCAACCGCGTCCCTGTCCCCGACGGGACGACGCGGTACCTGCAGCCCGCCATCGCCCGCGACGTCGTCCGCTATGTCGGGGAGCCCGTCGCCCTCATCGTCGCCGATCGCCGCGATCTCGCCGAGGACGCGCTGGAGGCGGTGGAGGTGGAGTACGCGCCGCTCCCGGTCGCGGCATCGGTGGACGCCGCGCTCGCCCCCGGCGCGCCGCGCCTCTTCCCCGGCACCGACTCGAACAACGTCGCCGTCATCCGCATGCGCGTGGGCGACGCCGATGCCGCGCTGGCCGGCGCCGCGGTGGTGCTGCGCGAGCGCTTCACGCATCCGCGCCAGACCGCGGCCGCCCTCGAGACGCGCGGGCTGGTGGCGGTGCCGCCCGCGGCCGGCGGCGGCGAGCTCCACCTCCTCGGCTCCACCAAGTGCATCCACATCAACCGCGGCATCCTCGCGCCGATCTTCGGCCTGCCGCCCGGAGCGCTTCGTCTCACCGAGGTGGACGTCGGAGGCGGGTTCGGCGTGCGCGGCGAGCTCTACCCCGAAGACATCCTCGTGCCCCTCGCCGCCCTGCGCGTGGGCCGCCCGGTGCGCTGGATCGAGGAACGGCGCGAGAACCTCATGTCGGCGAATCATGCCCGCGAAGTGGTGTACGAGCTCGAGATGGGGTTCGACGCCCAGGGCCGCATCCACGGCGTCCGGGTGGTGATCCGCGCCGACATCGGCGCCTATGTCCGCACCGCCGCCCTCGTACCCGCGGAGTTCGGCGCCGCGCTCCTGCCCGGCCCCTACCGCATGCCGGACTACGCCTGCGATCTCTGGAGCGTGGTGACGAACAAGACGCCGGTGGGCACGCTCCGATCCCCGGGACGGCCGGAGTGCAACTTCGCGCGCGAGCGGCTGCTCGACGCGGCGGCGGCACGGTTAGGCCTCGATCCTGCCGACATTCGGCGGCGCAACCTCATCCGAACGGACGAGATGCCATGGGACTGCGGGACCGTGTCCTTCGGCGTCAAGACGGTGTATGACTCCGGCGACTTCCCCGCCCTCTTCGAGCGGCTCCTAGAGCGGCTCGACTACGCGGGCGCGCGCGCCGCGCAGGCGGGGCGGACCCCGGGAGGCCCGCGCACCGGCATCGGCCTCGCCATGTACGTCGAGAAGACCGGGCTCGGCCCGTTCGAGACCGCGCGCGTGGAGGCCAGGCCTGACGGCCGGTTCACCGTGGACACCGGCGCCTCCTCCATGGGGCCCGGGCTCGAGACGGCGCTGGCCCAGATCCTCAGCTCGGCGCTGGGGCTGCCCGCCGATCGCTTCGAGGTGCGGCATCCGGACACCGCCGCCATCGAGAGCGGCGTCGGGACCTACGGCTCGCGGGGCACCGTCACCGCCGGCAATGCCGCCCAGATGGCGGCGGGCAAGCTCGTGGAGGAGGCGCGGAACCGCGCGGCCTCTGCCTTCGGCATCCCCGCCGAGGACATCGTCTATGCCGCGGGGGCGTGCGCCGCGGGAGGGCGCCGCGTGGATCTCGCCGAGCTCGCCGCGGCGGCACCGCTCGCGGCCGGTGCGTCGTTCACGGTGCCCAAGCTGACCTACGCGGGCTGCGGCGTGGCGGTGGTGGTCGAGGTGGATCCGGAGACGGGCCAGATCCGTATCCGCAAGGTCGTGGTCGGCGCCGACGTGGGCCGCGCCGTGAACCCGGCCCTCATCGAGGCGCAGCTGGCGGGCGGCGCCGCATTCGGCATCGGCAATGCCGTGCTGGAGAGCCTCGAATACGATCCGAGTGGGCAGCTGCTCACCGGCACCCTGCTCGACTACGCCCTGCCCCTGATGACCGACGTGCCGCTCATCGACACCTTCTATCAGGAGATCCCCGCGCATACCAACCCGCTCGGGCTGCGCGGCGTGGGCGAGTGCGGCAATCCCGGGCTGGGCGCGGCCATCGCCAACGCGGTGTGCGACGCCTTGCGCGATCTCGGCGTGAGCCTCACTGCCCTGCCGGTGACCCCGGCGCGGATCTGGGGGGCCATCGCGGCGGCGCGCGCGGGGCGCTGACGGTGCGGTTCGCCGTCTATCTGCCGACCTACGCCTGGCCGGATCTCGACTTCGACCACGCCGTCCGCATCCGCGAGTTCGCCCGGAAAGCGGAGGCGCTCGGCTTCGACGCTCTCTGGGTCTGCGAGCACTTCCTGGTCGCGCCGGGCCTCTACGGGGCCGTCTGGATGTCGCCGCTCCTCTGCCTGGCCCACGCCGCCGCCGTCACCTCCCGCATCCGTCTCGCCACGGGCGTGCTCGTCCTGCCCTACCACCATCCGGTGACGCTGGCCCGGGAGCTCCAGAGCCTGCACCATCTCTCCGGCGGCCGTCTCGTGCTCGGGATCGCCCCCGGCTGGGACGCCCGGGAGTTCGAGTCGTTGGGCATCCCCCTCGCCGAGCGCGGGCGGCGCACCGACGAGATCCTGGCCGCGGTGCGACGCCTCCTCACCGAGCGCGACGTGACGTTCGAGGGCCGCTACTATCGCTTCACGGGCCTCACCATGGAGCCCCTGCTGCCGCGGATGCCGGAGGTATGGGTGGGCGGCGGGGGCAAGGTCCGCACCGCGCTATCGCCGGACAAGCCCTTCATGGACGCGGCGGTGCTCCGGCGCATCGCCGCCGCCGACGGATGGCTGGCGCGCGCCGCCGGCACCCAGGCGATGGTCAAGGACGACGTCGCCGCCGTGCGGGCGCACCTCGTCACGGTCGGCCGCGATCCCGCGACGCTGCGCTACGGGCACCTGAACTTCGTCCACCTCGTGGATGCCCGCGACCGCGCCGCCGCCCTCGCCGCCCAGCGGCCGCGCTTCGAGCGCGTGATGGGCACGCACCGCTCGTTCGAGCAGCTCCAGCAGTCGTACCTCATGGGCCCGACCGACGAGATCGTGGACCGCATCGCTGATCTCGAGCGTGCGGGCATCGAGTACCTGGTGCTGGCGCCTCTCGACTACGATCTCGAGCAGCTCGACCGGTACGCGGAGGAGATCGTGCCCCGCTTCGCGCGGGGCTGAGCTAGCGCGGCGCGGGCGAGGGAGCGGGCGCTTCGGCACGCGCGTTGTACCCGCGCCGGGCCAGCTCCTGGACCAACAGGGTGGCGCCCGGATGGCCCTGCTCGGCCAGCGCGACCAGCCGGCGGGCGATCGACTGGAGCTGCCCGCGCCGCTGCTGCGCCTGCTGCAGCGCGCTTTCCTGGCCTGCGCGCACGGCCTGTACGGCCCGGTATTCGCGCTGGAGATTCCAGCCCTGGAAGCCGTACCAGAGGAGCACCGCGACCACGATCAGGGTCAGCGCCGGCCAGACGCTCACGGGCGGCGGGGGCGCGGACGGCGCCGGCTCGGTCTCCAGGAGAAGCTCGTCGCTGGCCACGGTCACCGTCCGCGCGGGGGCGCCGCCGGCGCCTGAGGGCCCGCCACTGGGGTCATCAGCCCGTGGTCGACGAGGATGTCGCGCAGGGCGAGATCGTCGCTGCGCGCGGCGAGCGCCGCGATGGCGTTCACGAGGTCGCGCTGCAGATTGTCGAGCTGCACGGTCTGCTGAAGGAACTGCTGCCGGCTCGCTACCTCCACCTGCAGAGCGCGGTTTCGCTCGAACAAGCCGAGGTCCACGACCACGAGGACGGGCGCCAGCGCCGCCGCCACCGTCACCCACGTCTGCCACTGCGCGAGACGACTCACCAAGCTCGGCGTCCTCCGTGCTCCGCCCGCGTGGCGCGGGAGCGTAGCACGCGCGGGAGACCGTGGCAAACGCGCGGCGACCGTCTCATGACGCGGCGGCCGACTGCCGAAACGCCCGCGCGAGCCGGCGCACCCCCTCGACGATCTCCGACGGCGACGCGTAGCTGTACGCGAGGCGGACGTAGTTCCGCGGGCTCCGCGTCGCGTGAAACTGGCTCGCGGGCAGGATCTGGACGCCAAGCGCCGCGGCCCGCGTGGCGAGCGCGTCGCTGTCGACGGCGGGAGGCAGGCGCAGCCAGAGGTAGTAGCCGCCCTGCGGCAGGTCGAAGCTCGCCTCCGGCAGGTGCTCGCGCAACGCCCGCGCCATCACGTCGCGGTGCGCGCGATATGTTGTGACCCGCTGGCGGATGTCGGGTTCGAACCGCCCCGCGCGACAGTACTCGATCAGGATCCGCTGTGTGAGAGGGCACGTTCCGCCGTCCGCCTTCATCGCCGCCATGCGTTCTACGACCTCGCGGCTCGCGCTCACCCACCCGATGCGGAGTCCGGGCGCGACGAGCTTGGCGAAGGTGCCCAGACCGATCACGCAGCCGGAGGGATCCAGTGCCTGGATGGGAGGCACCGGCGCGCCCGCGAAGCGAATCCGCCGGTACGGGTCGTCTTCGAGAATCAGCATGCGGTAGCGCTGGGCGAGCTCGACGAGCGCCGCGCGCCGGGCACGGCTCAACGTCAAGCCCGTCGGGTTGTGGAATTCCGGAACGTCATACAGGAGCTTGGGCGCGGGCTGGCCCCGACGCTCGCGGTCCGCGAGAACCGTCGCAAGCTCGTCGACGAGCATCCCGTCGGCGTCCATGCCGATTTCCACAAAGGTGGCTTCCCAGCCGCGAAAGACGCCGAGCGCGGACTGATACGTCAGACGCGTCACGACAATGGTATCGCCCGGATCGAGGAAGAGCTTACAGGCGAGCTCCAGGCCATGCTTGGCGCCGTTGCAGACGAGGATACTGTCCGCATCGACACGGATCCCCTCGCCGCCGAGATACTGCGCGATCCATTCGCGCAACTCCGGCAGCCCGGGGCGCGGCGCATACTGGAGGGCTTCGGTCCGGTACGTGACGGTCGCCGTCCGCGCGAATTCGGAGACGTCCGGCAGACCCTCGGGATACGCGTCACCCGACCCGAGCATGATCCCGCCCGGTCCGTGATGGGGTTCGCCGGGCGCGAAGTGAGACGCGCGCACCGCGTAGCGCAAGCCCAGAGCTGCGTGGGTCGATCTCTCCATCGCCGAGGCCATAGTACCCGCCCCTGAGACGCTTTGCTCAGACACCGAGCGAGCGGAGAAAGGCATCCATCACCCCCTGCACTTCGGCCCGGTGGGTCCGGTTGGGGAAGTGGGGCCCGCCCGCGACCACGTGGAGGCGGGCTCCGGGAATGGTGTCGGCGACACGCCGGGACATCGCCGCGGTGGGGAAGCGGTCGTCGCCTCCCGCGATGATCTGCACGGGGCACCGGATGCGCGCGCAGTCCGCCAGCCATTCGCCGCGCGCGTAGGTCTCGTCGAGGAGGGCGAGCAGCGAGGCCACCGAGTGCCGCCGGAGCATGGCGGTCAGGTCCGCGTAGCGCTCCGGCCGCGCCTTGAGCCGGGCGAGCGCGTCCGGGCCCATGCGCAGCTCCACGTTGGCGTCGAAGTACTCCTCGAAGCGCCCGGCGGCGACGAGGGGACGATGCGCGGCCCACCACGCCTTGTCCTCCGGCGGCGGCGCATAGGGCGGCCCGCTGATCGAGATCACCGCGCGCACGCGGGCGGGAGCGTGAATGGCCATCCACAGGGACAGGGCCGCGCCCATGGAGACGCCACCCCACACCGCGGCGGCAACGCCGAGCCCATCGAGCCACGGCCCGAGATCTTCCGCCTTGCGCGCGTAGGTGTAGTCGTCCACGCGTTCAAACTTCTCGGAGAGCCCGTGGCCGCGGGTGTCGGGCAGGAGCGCGCGGACGCGGCTCAGGAAGGGCTCGAGGTCGCCCAGCATCACCGACGAGTCCTCGACGGAGCCGCCATGGATCCATACGAGCGCCGGATTTCGGGGATCACCCGCCTCCCGCCAGTGCAGGCGGACGCCGGACGGCAGCCGGGTCTCAGGCAGGGCCCAGCCTCTTCTCCAGAGAACGCGCGTAGCGCGACATCGAGTACGTACACACCCAGTACACGACGGCGATGAACAGGTAGAGCTCGAAGGGGCGGATCTCGCGGTTGTTGACGACCTGGGCGGCCTTGGTGAGGTCCATGAAGCCGATGATGGAGGCGAGCGAGGTGTCCTTGAACAGCACGATGAACTGGGTCACCAGGGAGGGAATCATGTTCCGTAGCGCCTGAGGCAGCACCACGTGGCGCATCGTTGCGCTCTCGGACAGGCCGACCGCGGTGGCCGCTTCCACCTGGCCCCGCGGCACCGACTGTATCCCCGCGCGCACGATCTCACCGAGATACGCGGCCTCGAAGATCACGAAGGCGGTCAGGGCCACGCCGAACTCGGGGATCTTGATCTGGAGCACGATGGGAATGATGAACCAGATCCAGAAGATCACCATGACGAGCGGCACGCCGCGGAAGAACTCGACGTACCAGGTGGCGGGGATGCGGATCCACGCCCGGCGTGACAGGCGGCCCAAGCCGATGAAGATGCCGAGGATGAAGCCGAGGACGATGGAGGGAATGGCCAGCCGCAGGGTCCCGCCGACGAAGTTGCCGAATCCGAGAAAGCCCTGGACGAGGAGGAAGTCCAGGTTGCGCCAGATGACGCCGAGATCGAGGCTCATGCCCGGCGGCGCCCGCCCGCGATCAGGCCGGGAATGGCGGTGCGGCGCTCGATCCATCCCATGATGGCGGAGATGGAGAGACACAGCACCAGGTAGATGAGGGTGCCCGCGGTGAGGGCCTCGATGGCCTTCGCGGTGTAGGTTTCGATCTGGCGGGTCTGGAAGGTGAGCTCCGCGACGCTGATGGTCAGCGCCACCGACGAGTTCTTGAGGAGGTTGAGCGACTCGTTCGTGCCCGGGGGAATGATCAGGCGCAGCGCGATGGGCAGGATCACGTAGCGATAGGCCTGCACCACCGTGAGCCCGGAAGCGACCGAGGCCTCGAGCTGGGTACGCGGGATGGACTGGATGCCCGAGCGCAGCACCTCGGAGAAGCGGGCCCCGCTGTAGACGCCCAGCGCGAACACCCCGGCCCAGAACTCGAGCCCGTGCGAGAAGAGCCACTCGCGGACGGCCTCGGGCAGGAGCGGTGGCACCGCGAAGTACCAGAAGAACATCCACACCAGCAGCGGCACGTTCCGGAAGAACTCCACGTAGAACGTGGCGATCGCGCGCAGGATTCGAAGCGGCGCCGTGCGCATCGCCCCCGACACGACGCCGAGGACCACGGCGAGGAACCAGGCACACGCGCTGAGCTCCAGCGTCGTGATGAGCCCGCTGAGCAGCCACTGCCCCGACTGCCCCGTCCACAACACCGACCAGTCGAACCGGTAGTTCATGGATTCTCAGCCAGTCGTGGAGTCAACGCGCGGGCGGCGGGCAGGGCCCGGGGGCACGTCCGCGGCGAATGCTGTACTGAGCAAAGCGGATGTGCCCCCGGGCCCTGCCCGCCGCCCGCGCTTGCCGTCGCGCCAGAGATCCGCCACCGAGACCGGAGGAGGGGCAGGGGGCGCGCCCGGGGCCCGGGCGGGGGGCACATTCGCGGCGAATGCTGTACTGAGCAAAGCGAGTGTGTTCCCCCGCCCGGGCCCCGGGCGCGCCCCCTGCCCCTCCTCCGCCTCACCCGCCGGCTACTTCGGCACCACCTGGTAGATCATGAACGACCGCACCGCCGCGCTCATGGGATACGGAAGCTCGCCCTTGGCTCCGAACCACTTGTCGTAGATCTCGAAGTATCTCCCGGACTCGATGCCCTCCATGAGCCCGGCGTTCACGACCGCGCGAAAGTCGGCATCGCCCTTTCGCATCGCCATGCCGTACGGCTCGTAGGAGAAGAACTCCCCGACGATGTCCCACTGGGCGGGATTCGGCGCCTTGGACTTCAGCCCGGCGAGCTGGATCCCGTCGTTGGTATAGGCGTCGACCTGGCCCTGCAGCAGAGCCTGGAAGGCCGCCGGCTGGTCCGGGAACTCGCGCAGCTGGGCCTTGGACGCCTTCTCGCGAATGATGCGCGCGTTGGTCGAGCCCTGCTGCGCGGCGATGCGCTTGCCGTCGATGCTCTGGATGCCCTTGACGGGGCTGCCCTTCTTCACGAGGAACTGCGCCCCGGTGACGAAGAAGGTGATGGAGAAGTCCACGCTCTCGCGCCGCGTGCGCGTGTCTGTCATCGTCCCCGCGATCAGATCCACGGCATTGGACGTGAGGAGGGGGATGCGGGTCGGCGGGGTCGACTCCTTCTTCTCGACCTTGATGGGCTTGCCGATCTTCTTCTCGATGGCGGGCTTGACCAGCTCTTCCACGAGGTCGATGGAGAAGCCCACCCACTCGTTCTTGGCGTTGACGTAGGCGAACGGCGGCGAGCCGGTTCGGGTGCCGATGGTCAGCACACCCGACTGGGTGATCTTCTCGAGGGTGCCGGCCGTCTGCGCCGGCGCGGGGGCGACCCCGGCGGCGAGAACGACGAGGGCGAGCACCAGTGCCAGTAACGTCTTCATGCGTTGCCTCCTTGGAGCGTGTGAGCGTTAGTGGGACAGGATCTTGGACAGGAAATCCTTCGCCCGCTCCGAGCGGGGCGCGGCGAAGAACGACTCCGGCGGCTGCACCTCCACGATCTGGCCGGCGTCCATGAACACGACCCGGTGCGCGACCCGCCGGGCGAAGCCCATCTCGTGGGTCACCACCATCATGGTCATGCCCTCACGCGCGAGGTCGGTCATGACCTCGAGCACCTCGTTGATCATCTCGGGATCGAGCGCCGAGGTGGGCTCGTCGAACAGCATGATCTTCGGCTGCATGGCGAGCGCGCGCGCGATGGCCACGCGCTGCTGCTGCCCGCCCGACAGGTTGGCCGGGTACTTGTCGGCCTTGTCGGGAATGCGCACGCGCTCGAGCAGGGCGCGCGCGATCTTCTCGGCCTCCGCGGCCGGCAGACCCTTCACCTTCACGGGGGCGAGGGTGATGTTCTGGAGCACGGTCATGTGGGGGAAGAGGTTGAAGGACTGGAACACCATGCCCACCTCGGCGCGCAGGCGGGAGAGATCGACGGCGGTGGCGGTCACGGACTTGCCGTGCACGCGGATCTCGCCCTTCTGGATGGGCTCGAGCCGGTTCACGCAGCGGATGAGCGTGCTCTTGCCCGAGCCCGAGGGCCCGCACACGACGATCACCTCGCCGGCGGCGACCTCCAGGCTCACGTCCACGAGCACGTGGAGCGGTCCGAACCACTTGTCGACGTCGTGAAACTCGATGGCGGGGGCCATGCCTACTCGATAACTATGAGGACGTCGCCCGGGTTCACCGCCTGTCCGGCCTGCACCCGGATCTCCTTGACGGTGCCCTCGCCGGAGGCCCGGAACTCGTTCTCCATCTTCATCGCCTCGAGGATGACGAGCCCATCGCCCGCCCGCACGCGCTGGCCCACCGTCACCTCGACCAGCACCACCCGCCCCGGCATGGGCGCCTTGAGCACCTGCCCGCTCGCCCCCGCGGCGCCGCCCCGGGTGCGGATGAGATAGCGCGTCTCTTCCTCTACGCGGATCCGGTACGTCTCGCCGTCCACGTGCACGACCGCCACCCCGTCGACCTCGGTGACGTCGGCGACGGTGGAGACGCCGTCGATGACGAGGGACCAGAGCCCTTCGCCCACCGGGCGGGCGTCGACCTCGAGGGTCGTCCCCTCCAGGCGCACGCTATAGCGGCCCCCCTCCCCCTGCACCTCGATGGGGACGATCGCCCCGCCAAGCTCCGCCTCGAACTTCATCGCGGCCGAGGCCACGAGCGGCCGGACTGCTTCCAGGCGCTGGGGGCCGGCCCGGAGGGCGCGGGCGCGCGGCGGCCGGCCGCCTCGTACGCGGCGAGCGCGGCGGCGACGAGGGCAAGCCGGCGGCGGGAGCCCTCGGCGGGCGCGGCGGCGAGCAGGCGCTCCATGAAGCCCGTATGGAGCCGGCCCGCCGCGAATTCCCCGTCGGCCATGATCCGCTCGAGCACGGGAATGGTGCTGTGGACGCCGGTGATGCGGTACTCGCCGAGCGCGCGACGCATGCGCGCGATGGCGGCGTCCCGATCGGGTCCCCACACGATGAGCTTAGCCATGAGCGTGTCGTAGAAGCGCGGCACGGTGGCGCCGGCGTAGACGCCGGAGTCATCGCGCACCCAGGGGCCGCCGGGCGCGCGCAGGCCGCTGATGCGGCCGGGCGAGGGCACGAAGCCCTCGAAGGGATCCTCGGCGTTGATCCGGCACTCGATGGCCCAGCCGCGCCAGGTCACGTCGTCCTGGCCGAACGCCAGCTTCTCGCCCGCCGCGATGCGGAGCTGCTCCTTGACGAGGTCGCGCCCCGTCACCAGCTCGGTGACGGGATGCTCCACCTGCAGGCGCGTGTTCATCTCGAGGAAGTAGAACTCGCCTCGCCGGTCCACCAGGAATTCCACGGTGCCGGCGTTGACGTAGCCGACGGCGGCGGCGAGCCGGCACGCCGCCTCGCCCATCGCCTGCCGCTTCTCGGGGGTCATCGCCGGCGACGGCGCCTCCTCCACCAGCTTCTGGTGGCGACGCTGAATGGAGCACTCGCGCTCGCCCAGGTGGAGCACGGTGCCGTGGGCGTCGGCGAGCACCTGGATCTCGATGTGGCGCGGCTCCTCGACGTAGCGCTCGATGTACACGGAGGCGTCGCCGAAGGCCCCGCCCGCCTCGCTGCGGGCGGCGCGAAGCGCGCCCGACAGGTCGCCGGGCGCGCGGACCAGCCGCATGCCCTTGCCGCCGCCGCCCATGGCGGCCTTGATCATGACGGGATAGCCGACCGCCGCCGCCACCCGCGCGGCCTCCGCGTCGTCGGTGACCGGCGCCTCCGTGCCGGGCACGACCGGCACCCCGAGCCGGATGGCGGTGCGCCGCGCCGCCACCTTGTCGCCCATGGCGCGGATGGCGGCGGGCGGCGGCCCGATGAAGACGAGCCCGGCGGCCGCACAGGCCTCGGCGAAGGCGGCGTTCTCGGCGAGGAAGCCGTAGCCCGGGTGCACGGCCTCCGCCCCGCGAGCCTGCGCCGCCGCCACGATCCGATCCATGGCGAGATAGCTCTCGGCGGGGGCGGGCGGCCCGATGCACACGGCCTCGTCGGCCATCAGCACGTGGAGCGACTCGCGATCGGCCTCCGAATAGACGGCCACGGTCGCCACGCCGAGCTCGCGGCAGGCCCGGATGACCCGCACCGCGATCTCGCCGCGATTGGCGATGAGGACTTTCCCGAAGGGCGGCGTCACGACCCGGAATGATAGCAGGGGCGACACGGGCGCGGCAACGCGCGGGCGCCCCCCGCCATCAGGGTCCCAGCTGCTTCAGCGCGTCCTCGAGGAAGGAGACATCCACCACGTCCTTCACGGGGAGCGCCTCCTTCATGAAGCCGTGGGTCACCCACCACTTGATCTGCTTGTCGATGTCCGGCACGAGCAGGCGGCCGTTGCGGTCCTGATAGGGGAACCCGAGCTTGATGATCTCCGGCTTCGCCCCCGTGTAGCGCGCGGTGATGTCGACGACCTCCTCGTAGCCGGCGCCGGGCGCCACGCGGCCGTCTTTCTGGACGAGGGCGGCGTCGTAGTAGTGGCGGGACGCTTTCGCATAGCCCTTCATGAAGGCCACCGCCTTCGCGCGGTCCGCGGCGAAGGCTTTCGAGTAGAAGATCGCCGCGATTTGCCAGGGATACAGATCGCCGGCCCAGGCGATGATCTTGCCGAAGCCCTGCGCCTCCGTCGCGCCCGGGAAGGGCTGGGGCACGAGGATGGCGTCCACCTGCTTGCCCTTGAGCGCTTCCACCGTCGCCGGCATGGCCTGCAGGGGGACGATGCGCACGTCGCCGAGCGCGAGCCCTTCCTTCTCGAGGATGTTGCCGATGTGGAAGTGGAAGGTGGAGCCGAGCTGGGTCACCCCGATGGTGCGCCCCTTGAGATCGCGGATCCCCTTCACCTTGCCGGACTCCCACAGCTCCTTCTGGACGACGATGCCCACGAGGGGAAAGCCGGGCCACTCCCGGCCCTTGTCGGCCACGATCCACAGCTTCTCGCCCTGGAGCACGATGTTGTAGAGCGCGGCGGTGAGGCCGGTGGCGCCGACGTCGAGCTGGCCCGTGGCGAGCGCCGTCGCGATGGGGGCCGCCGCCTGGAAGTACACCAGCTCCGGCTCGACGCCGAATTCCTTGAAGAAGCCCTTCTCCACGCCAACGAAGATGGGCGCCGAGGACGTCAGCTTCAGGACGCCGACCTTGACCTTGGTCTGCGCCGGCGCGGCCGCGGCGGAGAGAAGGAGTAGGAAGCCCAGCAGGACGGCGAACAGGCGCGGCATGGCGTCTCCTTTGATGAGTCGTTGGCCTACCGTATCACGCGGTCGCCCGCTAGCCCTCGCGCCAGGGAATGACCACCCGCTCGAGCGCCGCAAGGCCCCAGTGCGAGAGGACGCCCAGCGCGGAGAGCAGGACGATGCCCACCATGAGCTTGGTCGTGGCCATGAGGTTCGCGGCGTTGAGCACGAGGAAGCCGATCCCCGATTCCACCGCGATCATCTCCGCGGCGACGAGCAGGAGAAGCGCGGTGCCCGCGCCCAGCTTCAGCCCTGCGAAGACCATGGGCAGCGTCGAGGGCACGATCACCTTTCGGATGACGCTCCAGCGCCCCGCGCCGAACGCCACCGCCGCCCGGAGGAGGACGGGGTCGACCTGCCGCGCGCCCGCGTAGGTGTTGAGGGCGAGGGGGAAGAAGACGCCGAGCGCGATCACCGCCACTTTCGAGGGCTCGCCGATCCCCAGCCAGAGGATGAGCAGGGGCAGGAGCGCGATCTTGGGTATGGGGAAGGTCGCGGCGATGAGGGGCGTCCCCACCGCATCCGCCACCGAGAACACACCCACCGCCACTCCCACCGCGATGCCCGCCGCGCCGCCGATCACGAACCCGAGGACCAGGCGTTTGAGGCTCGCCGCGAGATGGACGAGGAGCTCGCCGGACCCGAGCATGTCGCCGGCCTCGCGCAGCACGCCCAGCGGCGACGGCAGGAACAGCGCCGGGACCCAGCCGGCGCGGCAGAAGAGCTCCCAGACGACGACGGCGCCGAGCAGCGCGCCAAGCCGCAGCCCGCGATGCTCGCGGCGGGCGAGGAAGCGCGTGCGGTCCTCGACGGGGAGGCGGGGCATCGTCACTTCTGCCCCTCGACGAGGGCGGCCGCCGCCTGCGCGCGGATGAGGCCCCAGATCCGGTCGGCGGTGACGACGAAGCCGGGATCGCCCAGCATGGCCTCGGTGCGCGGGCGGGGCAGCGCCACCGGCACCGAGGCGAGCACCCGGCCGGGCCGGCGCGAGAGCACCAGCACGCGGTCGGCCATGAACACCGCCTCCTGGATGTTGTGCGTGACGTAGAGAATCGTCTTGCGGGTCCGCTCCCAGACCTCGAGCAGCTCCTCCATCATCAGCGTGCGCGTCTGGGCGTCGAGCGCCGAGAAGGGCTCGTCCATGAGCAGCACCGCGGGGTCGACCGCCAGCGCGCGCGCGATGCCCACCCGCTGCCGCATGCCGCCCGAGAGCTGATGCGGGTAGCGGTCCTCGAAGCCGCCCAGACCCATCTGCTCGATGTGGCGGCGGGCCCGGACCGCGCGTTCGGAGGCGGGCACCCCGAGCTCCTCGAGGCCCAGCTCCACGTTCGCGCGGGCGGTGCGCCACGGAAAGAGCGCGAACTCCTGGAAGACGGTGGCGGTCAGCGGCTGCCCGGCGCGCCGCTCCCCCTCGAAGTAGACGCCGCCGGCGGAGCCCGGCAGGAGGCCCGCGATGATCCCGAGCAGGGTGGACTTCCCGCAGCCGGACGGGCCGAGGATGGCGAGGAACTCCTCGGGCTCGGCGACCAGGCTGATGTCCTCCAGGGCCGTCACCGCGCGGCCGTCCCGGCCGGAGTAGATCTTGCCGAGACGCTCCACGACGACGCGCACGGCTAGAGGCGCGGCGCGAGGTCGGCCGCGAATCGCTCGAGCTGCTCCTCGTCGTCGAAGACGGGATTGAGCATGAGCATGCCCGCGCCCGCCGCCACCACCGCCCGGAGCCCCTCCGCGCACTCCTCCACCGAGCCCCACACGGAGACCTCCTCGGCGAGCTGGGGTCGGTGGTAGAAGGCGCCGAACCACTCGGTGAGCCGGCGCGCCGCCCGGCCGCGGTCTGGATCCACGGCGATGTACACGCGCTTGGCCACGGGGAACGCGGCGGGATCGCGGCCGGCCTCGCCGAGCACGCGGCGGAGGAGCGCGACCTCCTCCGCGAACTTGGCGGTCGACAGTGACCCCGCGCCCATGAACGCGTCGCCGAGCACCGCGGCGCGTCGCAGGGCCGCCGGATGATGCGCGCCGAACCAGATGGGCGGGTGCGGGCGCTGGCGCGGCTTGGGCTCCATGGGCAAGTCCTTGAGGCGATAGAACTCGCCCTCGAACGTCACGCGCGGCTCCGTCCAGAGGCGCTTCATCAGCCGGATCCCTTCGGCGAATCGGGCGGCGCGGCGCTCCGGGGAAAGCCCGAAGGCGGGATAGACGGCGCTGGAGCCGCCGAGCCCGACTCCCACGTCGAGCCGCCCAGCGGAGAGCTGATCGAGAGTGGCGAGGCTCTTGGCGGTGTGCACGGGGCTCCGGAGCGCGGTGAGGAGCACGGCGGCGCCCAGCCGCAGCCGCGTCGTCGCGGCCGCCGCGTAGCTCAGCAGCTCGACCGGCTCGAGGCTCGCGACCGTGCCCACTACTTGCTCGACCACCCACGCGCCGGTGAAGCCGAGGGCTTCGGCGCGGGCCAGATAGCGGCGGATGCGCTCCGGGTCCACGGGCCCGGTCTGGGGGATGGAGACGGCCAGCGGGACGCGACTCTTCACGGTCAGTCCTCCCCTCGCCCGCGGAGACGGGCGGTGAGCGCGGCCACGAAGTCGTCCGGGCGGCCCGGCGAGATCACCACGAGGCCCCTCCGCGTGTGCAGGTAGACGAGGTCGCGCGTGTTGGTGATGGCGAGATAGTGCAAGCCGGTGCGCGGATTCCAGCGGAGCCCGTGAGAGCCGAACAGCGCGTTGAGCCCGAGGGCGAGCAGGCCGCCGATGGGCCGGGGCGTCCGGTCCACCGCCTGAATCGTCGAGTAGGGGAGCCGGCGCGGGAGCCAGCGCCGCTCCAGCCGGACGCCGCGCGCCTCGAGCGTATAACCGGCGGGAGAGAGGCCCTGGACCGCCCACACCACGCCCAGGAACGGCAGGGGAAAGATCGTGAGGAGGAGGTCGCCCGTCGCCGCCACCAGGGCCACCGAGAGGAGAAACGGGACCAGCACGCCGAGGCCGATCCCGAACACGCCCGCGATCACCCGCTGCCGCGTTCCCAGCGACGCGGAGAACGACTCGTCCGTCCGGGTCTCGCGCCCCACGCGGCAGCGCTATCTCGCGTGGATCTCGTGGGGGCCGAAGAAGTACGGGATTTCGAAGGCGGCCGACTCGGGCGAGTCGGAGCCGTGCACGGCATTGGCTTCGATGGAGCTGGCGAAATCCTTGCGAATGGTCCCCGCCGCCGCCTTGGCAGGATCGGTGGCGCCCATGAGGTCGCGCAGCCGCGCGATCGCGTTGTCGCCCTCGAGCACCATGGGGACGACCGGCCCCTGGGTCATGAACGCGCAGAGGCTGGCGTAGAAGGGCCGCGCCTTGTGCACGGCGTAGAAGCCCGCCGCCTGCTCGGCGGTGAGCCGCACGAGCTTGGCGGCGAGCACCTTCAGACCGGCGGCCTCGAAGCGCGCGATGATCTGGCCGATCGCGTTTCGCGCGACGGCGTCGGGCTTGATGATGGTGAGGGTTCGCTCGATGGCCATGGCTCCCCTATTTCTTGCCGAGCACACGGGCGACGGTGGCGCCCATGTCGGCGGGACTCTTGACGGTGGTGATGCCGGCGGCGTCCATCGCCTTCATCTTCTCGGCGGCGGTGCCCTTGCCCCCCGCGATGATGGCGCCGGCGTGCCCCATGCGGCGGCCGGGCGGCGCGGTCTGGCCGCAGATGAAACCGATCACCGGCTTGGTGACGTGCTGCTTGACGAAGGCGGCGGCCTCTTCCTCGGCGGTGCCGCCGATCTCCCCGATCATCATGATCGCGGTGGTGGCGGGATCGGCCTGGAAGAGCGTGAGCACGTCGATGAAGTTGGTGCCGTTGACGGGGTCGCCCCCGATGCCCACGCAGGACGACTGGCCGAGCCCGCGCTGGGTGAGCTGGTGGACGACCTCGTAGGTGAGCGTACCGCTGCGCGACACCACGCCCACGCTGCCGACCTTGTGGATGTGGCCCGGCATGATGCCGATCTTGGCCTGGCCCGGCGTGATAAGGCCCGGGCAGTTGGGGCCGATCAGCCGGCTGGAGGTCCGCGCGAGGAACGCCTTCGCGCGGACCATGTCCGCGACCGGCACGCCCTCGGTGATGCACACGACGAGCGGCACGCCGGCGGCGGCCGACTCCATGATGGCGTCGGCGGCGGCAGGCGGGGGCACGAAGATCAGCGCGCAGTCCGCGCCGGTGGCCTTCACGCAGTCCGCCACCGTGTTCCACACCGGAAAGCCCTCGTGGGTGGTGCCGCCCTTGCCCGGCGTCACCCCGCCCACGACCTGGGTGCCGTACTCCTTGCACCGGGCGGCGTGGAAGGCGCCTTCCTTGCCGGTGATGCCCTGCACGAAGACCTTGGTGCGCCGGTCGACGAGGATGCTCATGGCTGGCGGGCCGCCTTCGCGAGGGCGACGGCCTTCGCGGCGCCCGAGCCCATGTCCTCGGCCATCACAAGCGACAGGCCCGACTCCGCCAGCATCTTCTTGCCCTGCTCGACATTGGTCCCCTCCGCCCGCAGGACCACCGGCAGCGTGAGTCCGAGCTTCTTGACCGCGGAGATGATGCCCTCCGCGAGCCGGTCCACTCTGAGGATGCCCCCGAAGACGTTGATGAACACCGCCTTCACGCTCGGGTCGGACGACAGGATGCGGAAGGCGTTCTCGATCTGCTCGGGCGAGGCGCCGCCGCCCACGTCCAGGAAGTTGGCGGGCTCGCCTCCCGCCAGCTTGATGATGTCCATGGTGGCCATGGCGAGGCCGGCGCCGTTCACCATGCAGCCGACATTGCCGTCCAGCTTGATGTAGTTGAGGCTGTATTTCGAAGCCTCGACGTCGAGCGGGGTCTCCTCGTTGATGTCGCGCAGGGCCACCACGTCCTTGTGGCGGTAGAGGGCGTTGTCGTCGAAGTTGAGCTTGGCGTCGAGCGCCATCACCCGCCCATCCTTCGTGACGACCAGGGGGTTTATCTCCACCAGCGAGCAGTCCTTGTCCAGATACACCCTGAAGAGATTGAGGATCAGAGCGACGCCGGCCTTGAACTGGTCGCCGCTCAGGCCGAGGCCGTAGGCGAGGTTGCGCGCCTGGAAGCCCTGGAGGCCCAGCGCGGGATCCGCCCACTCCCGGATAATCTTCTCCGGGTGGCTGGCCGCGACCTCCTCGATGTCCATCCCGCCGGATTGCGACGCCATCACGGCATGCTGGCCCCGCGCTCGGTCGAGCGTGATCGAGAGGTAGAGCTCGCGCTCGATCGGGGAGGCCTCCTCGATCAGGACCTTGAGGACCTTGATGCCCTCGGGAGGCGTCTGCGGCGTCTTCAGCATCATGCCGAGGATCTGCCCGGCCGCCGCCTCGGCGCCGGCGGCGTCGGCCGCGAGCTTCACACCACCGCCCTTGCCGCGGCCGCCCGCGTGGATCTGGGCCTTCACCACCACCTTGCCGCCGAGGCGCTGGGCGATGGCCCGCGCCTGTGCGGGTGTGTCGGCCACCTCGCCGTTCGGCACGACGACGCCGAACTCGTGCAGGATGGCCTTACCTTGATACTCGTGTATTTTCAATGCTTTGGTTACTTACCCGTAAGCTTCCGGGCGAGCCAGACCAGGGGATCGTACTTCTCCGTGATCACGCGCTCCTTCAGGGGAATGAGGGCGTTGTCGGTGATGTGGATGTGCTCGGGGCAGACCTCGGTGCAGCACTTGGTGATGTTGCAGAAGCCGAGCCCGGCCTTGGCCTGAGCCAGCTCGAGGCGGTCGTGGCTGTCGAGCGGGTGCATCTCCAGCTCGGCGATGCGCATGAGGTAGCGCGGTCCCGCGAAGTGCTGCTTGTTCTCGGGATGGTCGCGGATGACGTGGCAGACGTTCTGACACAGGAAGCACTCGATGCACTTCCGGAACTCCTGGCTCCGCTCCACGTCCTCCTGCCACATGCGCCGGGTGCCATCGGCTTCCTTGGGGCCCGGCTTGAAGGCCGGGATCTCCTTGGCCCGCTCGTAGTTGAACGAGACGTCGGTGGCAAGGTCGCGGTAGATCGGGAACGTCTTGACGGGCGCTACCGTGATGGTCTCGCCCGACTGGAAGGTATCCATGCGGGTCATGCACATCAGCCGGGGCTTCCCGTTGATCTCCGCGCTGCACGAGCCGCACTTGCCCGCCTTGCAGTTCCAGCGGCAGGCGAGGTCACCGGCCTGGGTGGCCTGGAGCGTGTGGATCACGTCCAGCACCACCATGCCTTCCTGCGACGGCACCTGGTACTCGCGAAAGGCGCCGCCCTTGGCGTCGCCGCGCCAGACCTTCATCGTCACCATGGTGGCGGCCATTACTTCTTCTCTCCGAGGAGCGCCTTGAGCTCGGGCGGCAGGGGGGGAATGGGCTCGATGGCCACGCCGAGGCTGCCGGCGGAGCGGCGGATGACGACATTGACGGTGCCGAAGCGATCGTCGGCGAACGGGTAGTCGTCGCGGGTGTGGCCGCCGCGGCTCTCCTTGCGCTCGAGCGCGCCCAGCGTCACCGCCTCGGAAACCGACAGCATCGAGTGGAGGTCCAGGGCAAGGTGCCACCCCGGATTGAAGGCGCGGCCGCCCTCGACCTTCACCCGTCCCAGACGCTGCTTCAGCACCGCGATCTCCTCCAGCGCCTTCCGCAGCTCGCCCTCGGTGCGGATGATGCCGACCAGGGCCTGCATGCACTCCTGGAGGTCCGAGTGAATGGCGTAGGGGTTCTCGCTACCCTTGCTGTCGAACGGCGAGAGCAGCGCGCGCACCGCCGCCTCCACATGGCCGGCGTCCAGCGCCGGCGCTGCCTTGAGGCCCTTCGCGTAGTCGGCCGCGGCCACACCCGCGCGCCGGCCGAACACCACGAGGTCGGACAGCGAGTTGCCGCCGAGCCGGTTGGCGCCGTGGAGCCCACCCGCCACCTCACCCGCCGCGTAGAGGCCGGGCACGCGGGTGGCCGCGGTCTCCGCCTCCACGCGCACGCCGCCCATGATGTAGTGGCAGGTGGGCCCGACCTCCATCGCGTCCTTGGTGATGTCCACCCCCGCCAGCTCCTTGAACTGGTGGTACATGGAAGGCAGGCGCTTGCGGATGTAGTCCGCGGGCCGGCGGCTCGCGATGTCGAGGAGCACGCCGCCGTGCGGGGTCCCCCGCCCCGCCTTCACCTCGGAGTTGATGGCGCGGGCCACCTCGTCACGGGGCAAGAGATCGGGGGTCCGGCGGTTGTTCTTCTTGTCCTCGTACCAGGCGTCCGCCTCTTTCTCGTTATCCGCCGTCTCGCTCTTGAAGAACTCGGGGATGTAATTGAACATGAAGCGCGTGCCCTCGGTGTTCTTGAGGGTTCCGCCGTCGCCCCGCACCCCTTCCGTCACGAGGATGCCGCGCACCGAGGGCGGCCACACCATGCCGGTGGGATGGAACTGGATGCACTCCATGTCGATCAGCTCGGCCCCGGCGTCGAGGGCCAGCGTCATGCCGTCGCCGGTGCACTCCCAGGAGTTGGAGGTGTACTTCCACGCCTTGCCGACGCCCCCGGTGGCGAGGACCACCGCCTTGCACTTGTAGGCCACCAGCTCGCCGGTGGCGCGGAGGTAGCCCACCGCGCCCGCGACCCGGTCGCCGTCCTTGATGAGGCGCTGGACGTTCACCTCCATGTGCACGTCGATGCCGAGCGCCACCGCGCGCTGCTGGAGGGTGCGGATCAGCTCGAGCCCGGTGCGGTCGCCCACGTGGGCGAGCCGGGCGTAGCGGTGCCCGCCGAAGTCCCGCTGGGAGATGAGCCCGTCCTTGGTGCGGTCGAAGAGGGCGCCCCACTCCTCCAGCTCGAGCACCCGGTCCGGCGACTCCTTGGCGTGCAGCTCCGCCATGCGCCAGTTGTTGAGGAGCTTGCCGCCCCGCATGGTGTCGCGGAAGTGCACCTGCCAGTTGTCCTCCTTCCACACGTTGCCCATGGCGGCGGCCATGCCGCCTTCCGCCATGACGGTGTGGGCCTTGCCTAGGAGCGACTTGCAGATGAGCGCCGTCCGGACGCCCTTGCCGTGGGCCTCGATGGCGGCGCGCAGTCCCGCGCCGCCCGCGCCGATCACGAGGACGTCGTACTCGAAGGTCTTGAAGTTCTCCATCACAGGATCCTCACGTCGCGGATGACACCCATGGAGACGAGCCGGATGTAGAGATCGGTCAGGCCCACGCTGAAGAGGGAGAGCCACGCGAAGAGCGGGTGGCGCTCGTTGAGCTTCGTGATGAACCGCCACGCGGCCAGCCGAGCGGGCGCCCGGTGGAAGGAGCTCAGGTGGCCCCCGCAGACGTGCCGGCAGGAGTGGCACGAGAAGGTGTATCCCGCCAGGAAGATCACGTTGATCCACATGACGAGGGTGCCCACCCCGATGCCGAAGCCGTCCTTGAAGCGGAAGGCGAGGACGGCGTCCCAGGTGAGGAGGACGATGAAGATCACCGCCACGTACCAGGCGTAGCGATGCAGCGACTGGAGGACCAGGGGGAAGCGCGTCTCTCCGCTGTAGCTCCGGTGCGCGTCCGCCACCGCGCACGCGGGCGGGGACAGCCAGAAGGAGCGGTAGTAGGCCTTTCGATAGTAGTAGCAGGTCAATCGGAAGAGGCCGGGCCCCCACAGGATGAGGAACGCGGGCGACACCAGCCCGATGATGGGCATGTGGATGTCGGGCAGGCCGTAGCCGAACGTCGGGTGCAGGCACGACTTCGAGATGCACGGCGAGTAGAACGGCGAGAGATACGGCGCCGCGAAGTAGTGCGCGTTCTGGAAGGCGGCCCAGGTGGAGTAGACGATGAACGCCCCAAGCACCACCACCACGGTGGCGGGCAGGAGCCACCAGGTGTCGGTGCGAAGGGTGGCGCGCGGGAGCACCTCACCACGTTGATTCCGAAACAGGCCGTCTGGCATTCGTGCGGTCCCCTTAGTCGCGTGCGTACTGCCTGATACCGTCCTGGTAGAGATCGCCGCCCCGGCAGTCGTTGATCACGATGGCGGGAAAGTCCTCGACCTCGAGCCGCCGGATGGCCTCGGTGCCGAGATCCTCGTAGGCCACCACCTCGAGCTTCTTCACGAAGCGCGAGAGCACCGCCCCGGCGCCGCCGATGGCGCCGAAGTACACGCCCTTGTGCCGGGCGAGCGCGTCCTTCACCGGCTGCGAGCGCGCGCCCTTGCCGATGGTGCCCTTGAGTCCGAGGGCGAGGAGACCGGGCGTGAACTTGTCCATGCGGCCCCCGGTCGTGGGGCCCACGGAGCCCACCACGTCGCCCGGCCGGGCCGGCGAGGGCCCGGTGTAGTAGATGATCTGGCCCCTCACGTCGATGGGCAGCGGCTGGCCCGCCTCGACGAGCGGCTGGAGCCGGCCGTGGGCGGCGTCGCGCGCGGTGTAGAGCGTGCCGGTGATGCGCACGCGGTCCCCCGCGGTGAGGGACTCCACGTCGGCGTCGCTCAGCGGCGGCGTCACGTCCTTGATCCCATCGGCCGCGGTCCGGATCACAGCACGGCTTCCTTGTGCCGGTGGGCGTGGCACTCGATGGTGACCGCCACCGGCAGGCTCGTGATGTGGCACGGGTAGGTCAGGATGTGGATGCCCAGCGCGGTGGTGTCGCCGCCGTAGCCCTGGGGCCCGATGCCGAGCCGGTTGGCGCGCTCGAGCAGCTCCTTCTCCAGCGCGTCCGCGACGGGGTCGGGGTTGGGCGAGCCCAGCTCGCGGAAGAGCGCCTTCTTCGAGAGCAGCGCGGCCTGCTCGAAGGTGCCGCCGATGCCCACGCCCGCGATGAGGGGCGGGCAGGCGTCCGGCCCCGCCGTCTTGATGCACTCGAGCACCCAGGCCTTCACGCCGTCCAACCCCTCCGCGGGCGTGAGCATCTTGTACTTGGAGCGGTTCTCGCACCCCCCGCCCTTGGCCATGATCTGGATGCGCAGCGCGCTGCCCGCGACGACCGCGGTGTGGATCACGCCGGGGGTATTGTCGGCGGTGTTCACGCGATCGAAGGGCGAGCGCACGATGGAGGCGCGCAGATAGCCCTCGGTGTAGCCCGCGCGGATCCCGGCGTTGATGGCGTCGACGAGGAGGCCGCCCTCCACGTGGACGTCCTGGCCGACCTCGACGAAGCAGACCACGAAGCCCGTGTCCTGGCAGTACGGGATCTTCCTGGTCCGGGCGAGCTCGGCGTTGTCCTTCAGGATCTGGAGCACCTGCTTCCCGGCAGGCGAGCGCTCGGCGCCCAGCGCGCGGTCGAACGCGCGCAGGACGTCCGGCTCGAGGTCGTAGTTGGCCTCCATGCAGAGCTTCTTCACCGCGTCGGTGATGGCCGAGACGTGGATGGCGCGCATGAAGGCGGCGGAGGCTCCTAGAGCTTCAGCTTATCGACGAGCTCGCGGACCGCGTCCGCCGACTTGTCAAAGGCGGCCTGCTCGTCCTTCGTCAGCTTGATCTCGATGATCTGCTCCACCCCGCTCCGCCCGAGCTTCACCGGCACGCCGACGTAGAGGCCCTTCACGCCGTACTGGCCGTCGAGATAGGCGGCGCAGGGCAGGATCTTCTTCTTGTCCTTGAGAATCGCCTCCACCATCTCCACCGCGGAGGCGGCGGGCGCGTAGTAGGCGCTGCCCGTCTTGAGGAAGGCCACGATCTCCGCGCCGCCGTTGGCGGTGCGGGTCACCAGCGCGTCGATGCGCTCCTTGGGCAGCAGATCGGTGATGGGGATCCCCGCCACCGTCGAGTAGCGCGGCAGGGGCACCATGGTGTCGCCGTGACCGCCCAGCACGAACGCGGTGACGTTCTCCACCGAGACCTTGAGCTCCTGGGCGATGAAGGTGCGGAAGCGCGCGGAGTCGAGCACACCCGCCATCCCGATGACGCGCTGGGCGGGAAACTTCGACTTCTTCCACGCCAGCTGCACCATCGCGTCGAGCGGATTGGTCACGAGGATCAGGATCGAGCCGGGCGAGCGCGAGACCACCTGGTCGACCACGCTGCCCACGATCTCGGCGTTCTTGAACAGGAGGTCGTCCCGGGTCATGCCCGGCTTGCGGGCGAGCCCCGCGGTGATCACCACGATGTCCGAGCCCGCCGTCTCGTCGTAGCCGTTGGTGCCGACCAGCGCGGCGTCGTAGCCGTGCACCGGCCCCGCCTGGGCGAGGTCCAGGGCCTTGCCCTGCGGGATGCCCTCCACCACGTCGACGAGCACCACGTCGCCCAGCTCGCGCTCCACCGCGTACTGGGCCACACTGGCGCCGACGTTGCCGGCGCCGACGACGGTGATCTTGGGCCGCGCCATCAGAGCGTTTCCATGTTCTTGATGATGGCGGAGCCGAACTCCGAGCACTTGACCTCCTTCGCCCCCTGCATGAGCCGGGCGAAGTCATAGGTGACGACCTTCTGGTCGAGCGTCTTCTCGAGGCCGGCGATGATGCGGTCGGCCGCCTCGTTCCAGCCCATGTAGCGGAGCATCATCTCCCCGGAGAGGATGACGGAGCCGGGGTTCACCTTGTCCTGGCCCGCGTACTTGGGCGCGGTCCCGTGGGTGGCCTCGAACAGCGCGTGGCCCGACTCGTAGTTGATGTTGGCGCCGGGGGCGATGCCGATGCCGCCCACCTGCGCGGCGAGGGCGTCGGAAATCAGGTCGCCGGTGAGGTTGCAGCACGGGATCACGTCGAACTCGTCCGGCCGGGTCAGGATCTGCTGGAGAAAGGCGTCGGTGATGGCGTCCTTCACCAGCATCTTCCCCGCGGGCGGCTTGCCGCCGCAGTCGTCCCAGCCCACGAGCTTGTCGGAGAACTCCGCCTTGGCCAGGGCGTAGCCCCACTTCATGAACATGCCCTCGGTGAACTTCTGGATGTTCCCCTTGTGCACGAGGGTGACGTTGCGCCGGCTGTTCTCCACCGCGTAGCGCATCGACGCCCGGATGAGCCGCTCCGAACCCTCCTTGGACACCGGCTTGATGCCGATGGAGGAGGTGTTGGGGAAGCGGATCTTCTTCACCCCCATCTCCTTCTGGAGAAAGTCGATGACCTTCTTCGCCTCCGGCGACCCCTGCACCCACTCGATGCCCGCGTAGATGTCCTCGGTGTTCTCGCGGAAGATGACCATGTCGATCTTCTCGGGATGCTTGACGGGGGAGGGCACGCCCTTGTACCAGCGCACGGGGCGGAGGCAGACGTAGAGGTCCAGCTCCTGCCGCAGGGTCACGTTGAGCGAGCGGAAGCCCTCGCCGACGGGGGTGGTGAGGGGCCCCTTGATCGCCACCAGGTACTGGCGGATCACGTCGAGGGTCTCGGTGGGCAGCAGGTTCGGCGGGCAGTCCGCGCCGTACACCGCCTGCGCCTTCTCGCCCGCGTACACCTCGGCCCAGGCGATCTTCCGCCGGCCCTTGTACGACTGGGCGACGGCGGCATCGAGCACGCGTACCGAGGCCGCCCAGATGTCGGGCCCGGTGCCATCGCCCTCGATGAAGGCGATGATGGGATGGTCGGGCACCTGCAGCTTGCCGTGGCTGATCGTGACCTTCTCGCCCGCGGGAATCTTCACCTTGCCGGCCATGGGAATCTCCTCGGAGTTATTTGAGCGCGTTCAGCGCCGAGCCCGCCTTGAACCAGCCGATCTGCTCGTCGGTCAAGGTGTGGTTGCACGTGATGGTGACGGTCTTCCCTCCCGGCTTGGTGATCACGACCTCGACCGGCTTGCCGGGGGCGAGCGCGGACAGGCCCCGCACGCTCACGCGGTCGCCATGCTCGAAGAGATCGTAGTCCTTGGGGTCGGAGAAGGTCAGAGGAAGGATGCCCTGCTTCTTCAGGTTGGTCTCGTGGATGCGCGCGAAGCTCCGCACGATGACGACCTTCGCCCCTAGATACCGGGGCGACATCGCCGCGTGCTCGCGGCTCGATCCCTCGCCGTAGTTCTCGTCGCCGATGACGATCCACGGAATGCCGCGCGCCTTGAGGTCGCGCGCGTTCTGGGTGAACGGCTTGCCCGCCTCGCCGGTAACGGGGTTGACGCCCTTGCCCGCCTCGCCGGTGAAGGCGTTGACGGCGCCCAGGAACATGTTGTCGCTGATCTTGTCGAGATGCCCGCGGAAGCGGAGCCAGGCGCCCGCCGGCGAGATGTGATCGGTGGTGGTCTTGCCCTTGGTCTTGACGAGGATGGGCAGCTCCGAGAAATCCTTGCCGTCCCACCGCGGGAAGGGCGCCAGGAGCTGGAGCCGCTCGCTGCCCGGCGGGATCACCACCTCGACGGCCTCCCCGCTGGCGGCGGGGGCCTCGAAGCCTTCCTCGCCCTTGGCGAAGCCGCGGGCGGGCAGCTCGTCCCCCTCCGGCGCGGTGAAGCGGAACGGGCGCCCGTCCGGACCGGGAATGGTCCCGTTGACGGGGTCGAACTCGAGCGAGCCCGCGAAGGCGAGCGCGGTCACGATCTCGGGGCTGGTGAGGAAGGACAGGGTGGAGGCGCTGCCGTCGTTGCGTCCCGGGAAGTTGCGGTTGAACGAGGACACGATCGTGTTCGTCTCGGTGGCGCCCACGTCCGACCGCTTCCACTGTCCGATGCACGGGCCGCAGGCGTTGGCGAGCACGGTGCCCCCGATCTTCTGGAATGTCTCCATGATGCCGTCGCGCTTGATCGTCTGGTAGATACGCTCGGAGCCCGGGGTGACCAGGAACGGGGTCTTGGCCTTGAGCCCCGCCTTGAGGGCCTGGGTGGCGACGTGGGCGGCGCGCTGCATGTCCTCGTAGGAGGAGTTGGTGCAGGAGCCGATGAGGCCGGCCTTGATCTGCGCGGGCCAGCCCTCCTTCTTCACCTCGGCGGCGAGCTTGCTGATGGGCCGGGCGCGATCGGGCGAGTGCGGCCCGACGATGTGCGGCTCGAGCTCGGACAGGTTCACCTCCACCAGCTCGTCGAAGTACTTCTTCGGGTCGGCGACGACTTCGGAATCGGCGACGAGGTGGACCCGATGCGCCTCGGCGAGCGCGGCCTGATCGGCGCGGTCCGTCGCGCGCAGGTAGGCGGCCATGCGGTCGTCGAAATGGAACAGCGAGGTGGTGGCGCCGAGCTCGGCGCCCATGTTGCAGATCGTGCCCTTGCCGGTGGCGCTGATCGACTCCGCGCCGGGCCCGAAGTACTCGATGATCTTGTTGGTGCCGCCCTTCACGGTGAGGAGCCCGCAGAGGTAGGTGATGATGTCCTTGGCCGAGGTCCAGCCGGAGAGCTTCCCGGTGAGCCGCACGCCCACGAGCTTGGGATCGAGCACCTCCCACGCCAGGCCCGCCATCGCCTCGCCGCAGTCCGCGCCGCCCACCCCGATCGCGGCCATCCCGAGGCCGCCGGCGTTGGGCGTGTGCGAATCCGCCCCGATCATGAGGCCACCGGGAAACGCGTAGTTCTCCAGCACGACCTGGTGGATGATGCCGGCCCCCGGCTTCCAGAAGCCGATGCCGTACTTCTTCGAGGCGGAGTGGAGGAAGTCGTAGACCTCGCGGTTCTCGGCGATGGCCCGCTCCATGTCCTCGCGGGCGCCGCTCTGCGCGCGGATGAGGTGGTCGCAGTGCACCGTCGACGGTACCGCCACCTGATTCTTCCCCGCCTGCATGAACTGTAGCAGCGCCATCTGGCCGGTGGCGTCCTGCAGGGCCACGCGGTCCACGCGGAGGCGGAGCTGCGCCTTGCCGCGGCTCCACTGCTGCTTGTCGAAGTCGTCGGCGTGGGAGACGAGGATCTTCTCGGCGAGCGTGAGGGGGCGCCCGAAGCGCTTGCGGGCCCGGTCGAGCCTGGCGGGCATGGAATCATAGAGGCGCTTGATCTGGTCTACCGCCATGGTGGGCCTCCTGCGCTCGTCCGGGCGCTTCCGGGGCTACACAGACGTATCGCCTCCCGCCCGTTCGGAGGGGAGGCGACCGGACAAAATCCAGGCGTTACGCTAACATGTCGCCCGGGAGAGGTCAAGGCGCCGAGGCCGCGCCGACAGGCCGCCACGCACGCTTGACTTCCTTCGGCGGCCAGTGTTTTCATCGCGCAGGATGTGTTCATCCCGCAGGAGGAACAACATGAGGAAAGCCGCACTGCCCCGGATCCTTGGCGTCCTGGCGGTCCTGAGCGTTCTCACGCTGGCGGGGCTCGTCGCCGACGTCGGCGCCCAGGAAACGCTCACCAACGAGTCCATCGTCTCCATGGTCAAGGCCGGACTCAGCGAGGCGGTCGTCCTCGCCCGCATCCGCTCCGGCCCGGCCAGCTTCGACACCAGCACCAATTCCCTGGTGGCGCTCAAGAAGGCCGGGGTGTCGGACAAGGTGATCGAGGCCATGGTCAGCGCGCCCAAGGCCGGGGCCACCGCCGCCGCGCCCGCCGCACCGGCGGCGCCCGCGCCGCCCCCGCCCACCGGGGCCTCCCAGAGCGCGCCCTCCCCGTCGGTCTCCGCCGCGGCGCGCACCAGCGCCGGGGGCGCCGCCGCCAACCTGCCCCGTGACTCGATCTTTCACCTGAACGGCACGAAGTACCAGGAGCTACAGCCCCAGGTCATCGAGATCGAGAGCAACCACGCGTTCTTCTCATCAAAGAGCGAGGTCGTGCTCGGGGGACGCAAGGCGGAATACCGCATCGCCGACAAGCAGCCGCAGTTCTACAGTTACTTCGGGCCGACCGAGGCGCTCCTCGTGAAGCTCAAGCCGGGCGACAAGAAGAACGACCGCAACCTCAAGATGGGCAGCGGCGGATTTCACCCCTACGGGGGCACCACGCGCCAGGGCGTCCGCGGCGAGGACCGCATCGCGGTGAAGAGCGAGCGCGAGGCCAACGGATTCTACCGGATCACCCCCGCCAGCCCCCTGCCCGCCGGGGAGTACGGGTTCATCGTGCTGAGCGGCGCCACCGCGGGCGGGCGGCTGTTCGACTTCGGCGTGGACTAGGCGTCGGTTCCCCTCACGAGAGCCGCGCGCGGACGCGCCGGAGGAGACCGGTCGGCGACGCCGCCGTCGCGTAAGGGCGCAAGGGGTGGAACAGCCGCTCGAGCGCGGTCGGGCGGCGCAGTAGGCGCCGGCGGAACAGCTCCTCCCGTGAGTAGGTGAAGGTGCCGGTGAGGGGCAGGCGCTCCCCGTGCCGGGCGAGGTAGTCCAGGTACCCGACCGACTCGTGGCGGTAGCGGTGCTGACTCTCCGCGCGGCGGCGCAGACGCTCCCACACCGGCGCCCGCCACTTGAAGTGGTGAGTCACCCCCCGCAGTGAAGGCGGCCCGGGCACGGCGCCCTCCGGAGGGTCGTGGAATCCGGGATTGAAGCGTCGGCCTCGTCCGCGCCGGACGAGCGGAAACTTGTCGATCGAGGCCCGGACCCCCATGTTGCGGTAAAGGTCGGGGGCGCACAGCGGGAACTCGCCGAAGGGGTCGGCGATCACGGCCGGACTCTCGAGCGAGCCATCCTGCCGGATGCGCTGCACCATCGGGGCCGCCAAGGCGTCCGCGCGCGCATGCTCGAGCGCCGCGACCGTGGCCTCGAGGGTTCCCAGCGGAAGCTCGAGGAACTCGTCGCTATCCACCAGGAGCACCCACTCATCCGCCAGCGTGTCGAGAATCGGCGCCAGCCGGCGACCCTTTTCTCCCGGGGTGTAGGGTTCCTCGTAGCTGTCCAGGATCTCGACGTGAAACTCGCCCCGAAGCCCGAGCAGCGTCGCATTCTCTTCTGGGGGTCCATGCGCCACGAGCCGGAAGTGACTGACCCCCAACGCCCGGTAGTGCTCGAGCCAGGCCCGGACGATGTCTCCGTCGGCGTTCACGTGGCTGACGAGACTGAGCGGACGCACCCAGGCGCTTACCGCGGATTGGGTGGGGCCCGGGATCCGTTACGCGCGCCGAGCAGCGCGTCCCAGAGCGGGCGGGCCTGCTCGGCGGTCCAAGGGCGGGTGCCGACGGCCCGGGCGAGGAGGCGGCCGTCGCGGTCCACCAGGATCGTGGTGGGCGTGGCGGTCACGCGATAGTCGGCGGCGACCTCGCCGTCGGCGTCGAGGAGCACCGGCACCGTTACCTTGTGCCGCCGCACCCAGGACCGCACGGTCTCGGGCCGCTCCTCGATGTTCACCGCGAGCACGGTCAGCGAGCGGTTCCCATACGCGCGCGCCAGCTCCTCGATGGCCGCGGGCAGCTCCTTCCCGCAATAGGGGCACCACGTCGCCCAGAAGTAGAGGAGCACCACCCGCCCGCGCTGGCTGCCGAGCGACATCTTCGCGCCGCTGAGGTCGGGCAGCGCGAAGGGGGGCGCGGCCGTCCGCGGAGTGGGCTGGAGCTGTAGCGCGGCCAGCGTCTCCGGGGGAGGATCGGCGCCCCGCGCCGCCGGCGGCGCCCCGAGCAGGGCGCCTGCGGCGAGCAGCACGGCGGCCGCCCGCGCGCGCCCGCTCACGCGTCGAGCCGGTACGCGGAGGGATCGGGCTTGAAGGCGCGCGGCAGCCAGAGCGGCCGGCGGAGCCCGCCGGGACCGGGCGCGGGTCGCGTCAAGCTCAGCCAGCGCCGGTACACCTCGTGGGCCCGGTCGGTGTCCACGAAGATGTCGCCGTAGCGCTCATCGGGGCCCGGCGCCGTCGCCCGCACCTTCTGATGCCAGCAGTGCTGCCCGCTCACGGGATCGGGATGCACGGGGAAGGTCAGGTTCTGATGCACGCCCGCGTCCTCCCACCAGACGCGCGCGGAGTCGGGATCGGCGCTCTCGAAGGGCCGTATCCCATGCACCTGTCGCATCCGCCAACGCCCCGGCGCCTCGCGGCGCAGGTCGACGAGCGCGGTGGACCAGCGCTCGCCACCGCTCGCCTCCTGCAGGCGCCAGCGCCCGATGTGATGCGAGCACGCGATCACGCCCGGGCGGATGGCCTCCGTCACCCAGACGCGGTCCACGAAGTGGCCAATCTCCGTCTCGATCTTGAGGAGGCCTCCGGTCTCCACGCCGAGCCGCGCCGCGTCCTCCGGGTGGAGCCAGAGCGGGTTGCGATGCGAGATCTCGTACAGCCACTTGGCGTTGCCGGAGCGCGAGTGAATGAGCGTCGGCAGCCGGAATGTGGGCAGCAGCAGCATCTCGCCCTGGGCGCGGTCGATCTCCGACCAGTGGACGTGGCTCCGCCCGTAGGTCGGCACCGCGTGATCGCCCCACTTCCAGTCCTTGAGCGTCTTCGAGTAGAACTCGAGCTTTCGCGACGGCGTGGGGAAGCCGGCGGCGGCGCGCCCATCCACCTCCACGCCGAGCGCCGCCCCACCCTTGGCAACCACCCGGGTGACGGGATCCACCTGGGCGCCCTCGCGTTCCGCGGCGGTGAGGGCCTTGTCGTGCGCGCCGTACACCGCCGCCTCGACGAGGAAGGCGCCGTACTTTCGCATGTACTCGAGGGGCGTCAGCCCCTCCTTGCTCGCCGCCGCCGGCAGCCCCGGCACGCTCGACTCGAAGATCCAGCGGTAGAACTCCTCGATGCGGAGCTTCTCGCCGGGCCGGTACGGCGACTCGAAGTACTTCCGGATCCCCAGCGAGCCGTCGGGATCGATGCGCCACGACAGCTCGATCCAGAACTCGTCCTCCTCCCACACCTGGCCGAGGCCGGCCGCCTCGTGCGCCTGCCACGTCCAGTCGAAGCGCTTGCCCTGACGCTCGAGCGCCACCCGCAGGACGGGCTGGCGAAAGCCGATCCACCGGGCCGCGTGCGTCTCCTGGCTCATGAGGTCGTGGCGCTCAGACGCGTGCCCCATGGGCAGCACGTAGTCCGCGAAGTGCGCGGTCTCGCTCCAGATAGGGGTGAGGCAGGCGTGCCGCTCCACCTTCGCCTCGTCGGTGAGCATCTCGATCCACGACATGCCGTCGGGGTTGGTCCACACCGGGTTGTAGACGCGGGTGAAGTACATGGCGAGCTTGCCGCGGCCCTCGCGGAGCATGTGGGGCAGGAGGAAGCTCATCTCGAAGAAGGCCAGCGGATACTCGCGCGGCATGAGCAGCTCGCTCCACACCTTGGCGGGCGGCGGCATCATGGGCGGCGCGGGCACCGCCTTGTGGAAGCCCGACGGCGTGGTGCCGCCCGGCGTGCCCACCGCTCCCGCGAGGACGACGAGCAACTCCAGCGCGCGCGCCACTTCCCAGCCCCACAGATTCCCCGCGGCGGCGTTCCGCCACACATGGGTGGAGACCGCCCCTCCCGCGCGCCCGACCTCGCGCGCGACCTCCTCGATGCGCGCGGCGGGGACGCCCGACTCCCGCTCCGCGAACTCGGGCGTGTAGGCGGCGTAGAGGCTGACGAGCGCCGCCTCGAAGGCCTCGAAGGTGACGGGGCCGCCGGGACGCTCCTCCCGCAGGTATTCCTCCCAGTTCACCCAGCGGCGCACGAAGTCACGGTCCCACGTGCCGTCGCGCAGCAGGACATGACACATGGCCAGGAGCATCGCCGCCTCGGTGCCGGGCCAGGGCGCCAGCCACCAGTCGGCCATGGAGGCGGTATTGCTGAGCCGCGTGTCGACCACGCACACCTTCGCGCCCGCCTGGCGGCCCTCGATGATGCGCTGCGCGTGCGGGTTGAAGTAGTGCCCGGCCTCGAGGTGGGAGGACAGGAGCAGGATCACGCGCGCCTTGGCGTGGTCGGGCGAGGGCCGATCGAGGCCGTGCCAAAACGCGTAGCCCGCTCGCGCCGACGCCGAGCAGACATTGGTGTGGCTGTTGTGTCCGTCGATGCCCCACGCGTGGAAGACGCGCTGGAGATAGATGAGCTCGTGGCCGGGGCGGCCGAGATGATACATGACCTCGGTGGGGCGCTTCTCCACGAGTGCCTTCCGGATGCGCCCCGCGATGTCGTCGAGCGCCTCGTCCCAGGTCACCCGCTCCCACTTGCCGTCGCCCCGGGCGCCCGCGCGGCGCAGCGGGTACAGGATGCGCTCGGGATCGGTCACCTGGTTGAGGGTCGCGGGCCCCTTCGCGCAGTTACGCCCGCGGCTGCCCGGATGCGCGGGGTTGCCCTCGAACTTCTGGATGCGCAGGGTCTGCTTGTCGACGTAGGCGAGCAGGCCGCACGCCGCTTCGCAGTTGAAGCAGATGGTGGGGATGAGCGAGTACTGGCGCTTCTCCCGCCGCGGCCACGCGCGTGGGTCGTATTCCTCCCAGGCGTCCCACAGGGCGGCGGGCGGGAAGCGGTGCAGACCCTCGGACGGCGCCTGGAGGTCGCGGGCGACGGGGTGCAGGGGCTCGGTCACGCGATCGGTCATGGGGACCTCAGCTCAGGGGGACGGCCTGCCCCGCGCGGACCCAGAGGTCCTCGTAGAGCCAGAGTCCGGCGAGGGCGAGCACCGCCGCCGCCGTCCACGCCGCGGGCGAGGGACTCGCCAGAAACGCGACGGGCAGCGCGATGCCGGCGGCGACCACCCCCGCCCAGAAGGTAGCCGCGAGGGAGCCGCGGACGAGAAGGCCCGCGGCGCGCGCGGCATCGCGTGTGGGATGCGAGCCCACCAGCTCGCCGAGGAGCACCACGGCGAGACCGGCGAGGGAGCCGAAGAGGACTAGCCGCAGGCCCGCCGGCGCGCCGGGGCCTCCGCCGAGGACGCGCGCCACGATGAGCAGGCTGGCGCTGCCCGCGGCGAGGGCGGCCACCAGCAGATGCGGGAGCGTGAGCGGGCTCTGCCAGAAGTCGCGGCCCTCGGCCTGACCGAAGAGAAAGGCGCTGTAGCCGGCCGCCGCGACGGCGAGGATGACGACGACGGGGGCGAGCCAGACGAGGACGACGGGCCGGCCGATGAGCCCGGCGGCGAGCCAAACGGTCGCCGCCCCGCCATAGGCCATGAGGATCCAGCCGCCCCAGACCAGCCAGGAGCGCCAGTTTGGCTTGACGAGGATGTAGAGGAAGCGCTCGGGCCGCTTGAGATCGGCCACGAGCAGCGCGGTGGTGAGGGCGAGGAAGACGAGGGCGAGGAGCGGAGCGACGCGGCCGGCGAGGACATTGCCAGCGGCCTGCCCCGTGAGCAGGGCGAGGCCGGCCACGAGCAGCGCGCCCGCGGCGATGGACTTGGTCCAGAGATAGGTGGACACCTTCCAGCCCCACGGCCGCTCCGGATGCGCCACGTCGTAGACGGTGCGCGCGAGGGCGCGGAGGTCGAGCGCTCCGTCCCCGACGCCGCGCGTCGACGGCGTGATCGCTCGATTGGGCCGGCCCGGCACGGGGATGGCGGCGGCCTGGGCGAAGACGTACTGGCCGTCGCGGCGCTGCATCTCCGGCGCGAGCGCGGCGGCGTCGGCGCCGAGATAGAAGACCTTGGGCCGCGTCCCCTGCTCCGGCTTCCGCACCTGCACCGGCATGGAGGCGACGAGGCGCGCGATCAGGGTGTTGGGATCGTCCAGGTCGCCGGCCACGATCGCCTGCACGGGACAGACCACCGCGCACGCGGGCTCGAGGCCGACCTCCACGCGATGGGCGCAGTAATGGCACTTGGCGGCGGTCTGGGTCTCGGGGTCGATGTAGAGCGCGTCGTACGGGCAGGCCTGCATGCACGACTTGCAGCCGATGCAGCGCGCGCCGTCGAAGTCCACGATGCCGTCGGCGCGCCGGTAGAGCGCCACCGTGGGGCAGATCGTGACGCAGGGCGCATCGTCGCAGTGGTTGCACCGCAGCACCGTGAAGTAGCGCCGCGTGTCGGGGAACGTCCCCTTCTCGATGTACTTCACCCAGGTTCGGTTGACGCCGAGCGGGACCTGGTTCTCTTCCTTGCAGGCCACCGTGCACGCGTGGCAGCCGATGCATTTCCGCTGGTCGATCACGAAGCCGTAGCGCACGTCCTCTCCCGGGCTCGACCGCTAGCGGCCGAGAATGTCCCACCACACGCGGATGGCCACCAGCGTGACGACGCCGATGAGGATCAGCCGCAACGTGCGGATGGGAACGCGGCGGCTCACCGCGGCGCCCGCGGGAGCCCCCATCAGGGAGCCTAGCACCACCACCGCCGCCGGGCCGAGGGGGATTTGCGCGGTGACGGCCTTGCCCAAGACCCCGGCGAGGGCCGACATGCCCGTGACCGCGAGGGAGGTCCCGATGGCCACGCGCATGGACAGGCGCAGGAACACGATCATCACGGGCACCACGAGGAAGGAGCCGCCTGAGCCCACGAGGCCCGAGGCGACACCGATGAGCCCGAGCCAGACCGCCGCCGCCGTCCGCCGGGGCTCGGAGCTCGCCCCCGCTCGCCCGTCGCCCCGCGGAGCCGGGACGAGCAGGAGCGGCAGGGCCACCGTCGTCATCACGGCGAAGACGGCGAGGAGAGCCTGACTGGACAATCGGCTCGACGCCAGGGCGCCCGCGAAGGTTCCCAGCGTCTTCGCGATGCCACCCACCCACGTGAGCCCGCGATCCACGGCGGCGTGGCGACCGTGGCTCCACGCGCCCATGCCGGCGGCCGCGAGGACCTGGACCATGGTGACACCGGAGACCTCACGCATGTCGAGCGCGCCTACGCCGAGGAGTGGGGGCACGTAGTACAGCAAGGGGATCATCACGATGGCGCCGCCCACGCCCACGAGGCCGGAAACGAACGCGCCCGCGAAGCCGAGGGCGGTCAACGTGGCCGCCAGGGCCGGCGTCACGCCGGCGGCGACCCGACGCCGGGAGCGCGCACGCGCTTCCTTACCTCAGGCTCGAGTAGTACGCCGCGAGGTCCGCCTCCTGCGAGTCGGGGATCGACTTCATCAGGGCCTTCATGGCCGCGAGTGCGGCGTCGCCCGGATTGCGGGCGTCCTGCTTGAAGAGACGGATCTGGTCGCGCAGGTAGCCGGGCGGCTGGCCGCCGAGGGGCGGGATGCCCTTGGCGAGGTCGCCCTTGCCGGCGGGGCCATGACAGATCACGCAGGTCGCGGAGGCGGCGCGACCGCGCTCCACCGCAGCCGCGTCCACCTTGATGGCGGAGGGCTCCATGCGCTGGGCGGCGAAGTACGCGGCGACGGCGTCCACCCCGATGTCGAGGATCTGCTTCGCGTAGGGCCCCATCTCGGGCGACGGCCGGGCGTTGGCGGCGTAGCTCTGGACCTGCTTCTTGAAGTAGGCGGCGTCCATCCCGGCGATGATCGGCATGCTGTCCGACTTGCTGTTGCCGTTCACCCCGTGGCAGGCCGCGCACGTCACCACGCGCGACGCGGTGGTATCGAAGAGCATGAGGGTCGAGGCGGCCCCCTGCGCCGCCGCGGGCGCCGTGATCCCGAGGAGCGCGAGCACGAGTACGGCGAGTCCGATGATCGGCATTGCTGGTCTCCTCGGCGCCTAGCCGACGACGTCCTGCCAGATGCTCTGGCTCCATCCCACCGCGCGCGCCGCCACCGAGGACGACTGGGCGGGGGTGAGCCGCTGCTCGATCTGGACGACCTTGCCGCCCTCGATCTTGTAGGCGTTCACGACCGCGATCGCCTCCCGGTCGCTCACGAAGCTGTAGCAGGTGTTGCCGGGGGCGACGAGCGGCGCCGGCTTGTCGTTGAGCAGCGAGACCGCCGCCACCGCCGCGATTTTGCCCATGTTGTTGGCGATATTGCCCGACTTGGGCACGGGCAGCCCGGTGGTGGCG
>Ga0209382_10000741_pt1 | contig 52653 bp, 44 predicted proteins | sample SoiMetdeltSBSDD5_FD_187599 | JGI IMG/M metagenome (GOLD analysis project Ga0209382, IMG submission 187599) | Bulk soil microbial communities from a Populus tree surrounding site in Tennessee, USA - Soil MetaG P. deltoides SBSDD5 (SPAdes) (version 2) | ecosystem: Environmental > Terrestrial >...
CTTTCACAAACAGCTTCCGCTGCCGCCGAAGAAACCGCTCGTCGCCATCATTGGGGCGTTGGCACTGGCGGTATTTGTCGCGGTCGCCGTGTACATGACGCGCAAGCCGCAACCCGCGGAGTCCGCGGCTCCATCACCGGTCGCGAAAAAATATCTCGCCGTGTTGCGCTTCAGTGATCTCTCCGGCGATCCGAACGGACAGCTCGTCGTCGACGGATTCGCGGAGACCCTCACTGCACGTCTCGCACATTTTCCGACGCTGCAGGTGATGCGCCCTCCCGCCTCCGACCCCGGCACCGCCGACCCGCGCAAGACCGCGAAGGACCTCGGCGCGAATCTCGTGCTGACGGGATCGATGATGCGCAACGGCGACCGCATCCGCGTGACGTACACGATTCTCGACTCACAAACCGGCCGTGAGTGGCGCGATCTCCTGGAAGGGAACGTGACGAACCTGTTCGGCGTGCAGGACGACGTCGCGGACAGCGTGGCGCGCAATCTCGACCTCGGCGCGGCGAGTGTGAAGGTGGCGCTGGATCCAGCGGTGTCGCAGCGCAGGTATCTCGAAGCGTTGGGACATTTGCGGAGGTATGACAGCGACGAGTCGCTCGAGGCCGCAATCGATATTCTCGAGAAACTCGGCGACTCGCCATCGGTGCAAGCGGCTCTTGCGCGCGCATACCTGTATAAGTTCCAGAATACCCGACAGCCGCAATTTGCAGCCTCCGGCAGCGAGGCCGCTGAGCGCGCGCTTGAGGCGGATCCGCAGAGTATCGACGTCAACGTGACTCTCGGCGAACTGCGCCGGCAAACGGGACGTTACAAAGAGGCAATCGACGCATTTGTGCGCGTTCTCTCGCAACAGCCGAACAATGCGGATGCGGTGCTCGGGCTGGCCGAAACCTATAAAGCGTCGGGAGATTTCGCGAACGCCGAAACGCAGTACAAACGGGCCATCGCCCTCCAGCCAAACTATTGGGGCAGCTATAACAAACTCGGCGCGTTCTACTACACGCAATCGCGCTACGACGATGCAATTCCCCAGTTCCAGAGAGTGGTGCGGCTGGTTCCTGACAGCGAGCGCGGCTACAACAACCTCGGTGCGATGTACCAGCGTCTTGGTCGCTTCGACGAAGCGCTGCGCGTCTTTCAGCAATCGATCCAGCGCAAACCATCGGGACAGGGTTATTCGAACCTCGGGACGTGCTACTACTTTCTCGGTCGCTACGCGGAAGCTGCCGCCGCGCTCGAAGAGGCCGTCAAGTTGGAGCCGCATCATTTCTCCCACTGGCGCAATCTCGGCGACGCCTATCGGTGGACTCCTGGTCAGACGGCGAATGCACGCCGTGCTTATGAGCGCACTGTGGAGACATGCGACGACGCCATCCGCGTGAATCCAAGCGAGTCGCGCGCATACATGGCTCGCGCCAGTGCTCTCGCAAAACTCGACCGGAATCGCGAGGCTCGCACTTCCATTCTGCGCGCGCTCGAGCTCGAGCCGCAGTACGCCTCGAATGTCTATGAGGCGGCGGTCATCGCAAACCTCGACGGCTCCGAAGAAGACGCGGTCGCGCGGCTCGAGCAGGCGCTCCGTCTCGGGTACAACCCCGATGACATGATGCGCGATCCGGAATTTGCGAACCTCCGAAAAAGCGGTAGGCTGCAAGCCATCATCGCGGGGTATCGGTCCACCCCGACACGCTGACACACAGAGAGGAGCTTCGCCATGCCGCAGGAACAGCCAGACAAGGTTGTGAGAATCACCATGAGTAACGGTCTTCCCGTCCCCGACCAGGATCCCGTCGTCGTCAAGAAGGACAATCAGAAAGTGCGCTGGTGCGCCGACTTCGATTTCAAGATCGACATCGACGGCTACTCCGACGTGCAATACGTCAACGGCGGAGGCGACTGCGCTTACCGCTGCTCGACGGGTACGTTCGCCGACATCAAGAAGTACAAGTATTCGATCACCGCGAACGGCGTCACCAACGATCCCGACCTCGACGTCCGGCCGTGACCTCGATCCGCCTCGCGCCGGCCGACTGGCTGGCGCGACTCCCCGGTCCTGATGGCGCGCGTTCGGTTAGCGAAGGTTCTCGGCGAAGATCTCGACCTTGCCGGACGCGCGCAGTTCGTCGGTCTTCTTCATCACCGCGTCCATGACCTTCTTCGCCTCGCGGGCCATGACGAACTCGCGGATGGCCGGCATCGCCGCCTCGAACGACTCGACTCCTTCAGGACGGTACTCGTGAACGAGGACCATCTGGAAAGCGTCGCGCGATTCGAGAATGCCGCTGATCGAGCCCTTCTTCATCGTGCGCGCGGCATTCGCGATCTTCGGCTCGAGCGTGTGCAGCGCGACGAATCCGAGGTCGCCCCCGGCGGACGCCGACGGATCATCGGAAACGCGCCGGGCGACCTCGGCGAACTTCGCCGCCATCGCCTCGGGCAGTTTGTTCGGACCGAGCTGAGCCGCGAGCGCGGTGCGGGCGGAGAAGACCTCGATCATCACCTTCGACAGCGCTTCGCGGGCCGCTTCAGGGCTGTCCTTCTTCAGCGCGCGGATGATGCTGACGTGGGCCTGCTCGGGATACGCAAACTCGCTGCGCTTCTCCTCGTACACCGTCCTCATCACTTCCTCGGTGATGATCGGCGCCGCCAGCACTTCGCGTACATAACGGTCGAACAGCATCGATTCCGCCGCCGCGTCGAGGTCGTCCGGCGCTCCGATCTTCGCGGCAAAACCGCTCTTCACCGCGTCCTGCACGACGAGCTTCTTGGCCACGTAGTTCTCGAGGAAAGCCTTCTTGCCGCCGCTTTTGGCGTACTGCGCCTGCAGCTTCTCCGGCACGCGGTCCCAAAGAGAGTCGAGGTCCGCGTTCGTGATCTCGCGTCCGTTGACTCGGGCGACGAGCTTGTAGCTGTCCGATGCGAACAGCGGAGCGGCGATGGCGGCAAGAGCGAGGGCGAGCAGGGTCCGTTTCATAGTTCTCCGGGTGTGAGACGCGCGCCTATGAACAAGGTTCCGCGAGAGTCGCATTCCGGAAAGCGACTCTACGGTCCGTGGAGTGAATCCACGTCCTGCTCTCGCGAGGTGTCAAGAGGCAATCGGGGATATCCACATCTGTGGAAAACTTGCATTCGAGCCACACAGGTGAGTGCGCGGAACGGGAGGGGTTGTGGAGAACCTTCGGACGGAAGTGAGCGAGCGGAAAACCGTCCTTAGAATCGCCGCCATCGTTCCATGACGGTCGCACAACTCGACGTAACACTCGATCGGCCCATGCCGCAGAGCCCGGATGCGGAGCGCGCGGTCCTCGGCTCGATTCTCATCAACAACCACGCCTTCTACCGCGTCATCGGCAAGATCGACACGGACGATTTTTTCAAGGACGCGCACCGCACGATCTTCGCGACGATGCGGCGCATGGCGGAGCAGAGCCGCGAGATCGAGCCGCTGACGCTGAAGGAAGAGCTGGCGAAGCATGCGCAGCTCGATCAGGTCGGCGGCGTCGCGTACATCTCGTCGCTGCTGGACATGGTGCCCGACGTCGCGAACGTCGAGCGCTACGCGCAGATCGTGAAAGAGAAATCGATGCTGCGGCGCCTGATCATCATGGGCAACAGCGTCATGCGCGCCGCGCTCGACGCGCCCAGCGAGCCAGGCGACGTCCTCACGATCGCGGAGAAGTCACTCTACGAGATCGCCGAGGGAACGACCGAGAAAGGGTTCGTCAGCCTCGGCGCCGTCACGCGCGCGAACATGGGCGCGATCGAGCAAATGCACGCGAACGCGGGACGCCTCGTCACCGGACTCCCCACCGGCTACGACCGCTTCAACGAGATGACGTCGGGGTTCCAACCGCAGGATCTGATCATCCTCGCGGCAAGACCCTCGATGGGGAAAACTAGTTTTATGATGAACATCGCCGAGTCCATCGCCCTGCCGGGCAAAGATGGACTCCCGCGCAATGGCGGCGAGCGGCTTTACGGCGTGGGCGTGTTCTCGCTCGAGATGTCGAAGGAGCAGATCGGGCTGCGTCTCCTCTCGTCCGAGTCGGGCGTTTCCAATCACCTGATCCGCTCGGGCATGCTCAGTGAGCGCAACTGGCGCGAGCTCGCCGAAGCCGCGTCGCGATTGGCGAAGGGCAAGATCTACATCGACGACACTCCGGGCGTGGACCCGCTCGAGATGCGCGCGAAAGCGCGGCGCCTGAAGATGGAGGTCGGCATCGACATGATCATGGTGGATTACCTCCAGCTCATGTCGGTGAAGGGCAAGGTCGAGTCGCGCCAGCAGGAGATCTCGCAGATCTCGCGCGGCCTCAAGGCCATCGCCAAGGAGTTGAACGTTCCGCTGCTGTCGCTCTCCCAGCTCTCCCGCCGTCCCGAACAACGCATGGGCGATCACCGTCCCCAGCTCTCTGACCTTCGCGAATCCGGATCGATCGAGCAGGACGCGGACTTGGTCTGCTTCATCTACCGCGACGAGGTGTACAACAAGGACACGGAAGAAAAAGGCATCGCCGAGATCATCATCGCCAAGCAGCGCAACGGCCCCATCGGCGACTTCAAGCTCGTCTTCCGCAACGACATCACGAAGTTCTTCAACTACGAGCCACAGCCGGAGTATCTGCCGCAGGGATAAAGTACCAATTGTGAAAAACGTACACGGATTCGTGTGCCTAAAATAGCTGTGGAAATGTTGTGGATTGCATGCGGAACCGTTGCGGAAAAGCATGGTCTTTGCCGCGACAGTGGATCAAACGAATGCCGACACACAGAGATGCTAACGCTGCCCTGCAAGCGATCGCCGATCTAGAGCGTTGTTGCGCCATTTGGAGAGGATGCGCTCGTCAAATTGGCTGAGTGCAAAGTAGCGATCTGTCGCAACGCAGCGATTCAGCCTTGGTCGCGAGCAATGAAGTTCCTTCGAAACGCAGCGCGTATCAGGCGCGAGCGCGCTGTTAGCGCCAGCCGGCAGGATGCCGGCGGACCGGCCGGCTGGAAGCCGGCGCTCCTTTGAAGAACCTTTAGAGCCCCAACCCCTGCGCGAGCCGCTCCGCCAGCATCTCCGCATCCCTCTTGTTCGCAATGTGCTTCGCGACGCGGCGGGTGCGGCCGTTACGAAGAACCGCGCGGACGTCGTGATACGCGCGGTTGCCGAACGTCGAGCCGATGTGCGTTTCCAGGCGCGTGATCTCGGCGGCCGGGATCGTGATGCGGCGGCCGAGGCCGAGCCAGGTGCGGCGGGTGGTGAGCCGGGTGCGATCGAACGTCAGCGCGGTGCGGCCGACGAGGAAGTCGAGGATGATCAGCGCGACGAGCACGCCGATCGCGGCGAAGAACAACACGATGAACAGCGGTGCGCCGAACTGACGGACGAACGCGAGACCGGCGAACCAGATCGGGAAAAACACGACGACGAAGACCCAATCGGAGAAGCGACTCCCCGGGCGGATCAAGATCGCATCCGGACCGACCGCGATCTCGCGCGGCGGCTGCCACGCCAAGGCGCTGTGCACGCGTGGCCCGAGCTCGTCGCGGCCGCCTTCCGTGCGCATCACAGGCAAATCGAACGACGCCTTGTAGTCGATCCCCGGCACCTCCGCCGACGCCTCGAGCTTCCAGATCACCGAGTCGTCGGGATTCGTCAGATCCGTCGGCTCGCACTCCCACGGAATGTCGAAGCGGAACGGCACGCGCATCCCGTGCGGCGACGGCATCGGCCCGTGCTCCACGGTCTGTTCGTCCTGCCAAAGGATCCTCTCGTGCACCGAGCGATTCTTTCCCGAGCCCGAAACCGTGCGGCGCACGCACGCGAGACGCAGCGCGAAACCCGACGCCGGCATCTCGCGCAGGCGCGCCTCGAGCTCTCCGCGAAGCGTCGTGCCGAGGGGAATCGGCACACGCTCGATGCGGCAAAGCGACGCGCCGTACTTGCGACGTTGCAGCGTCTGGTAGAGCGCGACGAGGATCAGCAGCAGGCCCGCGAGTGGAAACGCCGCGAAGAGAATCTTCTTCGCGTCGACGGGCAGCTCCCAGCGAACGAGGAACAAGAGCGGGAGCGAGAAGAGACTCCAGACGATCGCGAAGCCCCAGAGACACCAGCCGCCGACGTCCGATGACTCCTTCACCTCGCGCACGCCGGAATCCTACGTGAAAAGAGACGCGTTTCGGTCAGAGGAGCGATCGCCATGAAAAACGCCGTCGGGTTCGCAGTGCTCCTGGTCCTCATCGCCGCCTCCGCCGCGGCGGACATCGTCCGCGTCGAGCTGGACGACATGATCCATCCGATCTCCGACGAGTACGTCGGCCGCGCGCTCGACGATGCGGCGCTGCGCAAAGCGGACGCCGTGATCATCGAGCTCCGCACGCCCGGCGGCCTCGAGACCTCGATGCGCGGCATCGTCGAGAAGATCATCAAGTCGCCCGTGCCGGTCATCGTCTGGGTCGGCCCGAGCGGCTCGCGCGCTGCGTCGGCCGGCTTCTTCATCCTCGAATCCGCCGACGTCGCGGCGATGGCGCCCGGCACCAACACCGGCGCCGCGCATCCGATCATCATCGGCGGCGAGAAGATGGACGATATCCTGAAGATGAAGATGCAGAACGACGCCTCAGCGTTCATGCGCAGCATCGTCCAGCGCCGCGGACGCAACGTCGCCGTCGCCGAAAGCGGCGTGCGCGAGGCGAAATCGTTTACCGAAGACGAGGCGCTCGCGCAGAAGCTGATCGAAGTCGTGGCCGCGGACGTCCCGTCCCTTCTCCGTTGGGCCGACGGCAGAACGGTGAAGCGTTTCAACGGAACGAAGACCGTGTTGCGCGTCGCAAACAAGCCCATCGTGAATTACGAGATGACGCTCAAGCAGCGCGTGCTCTCTTTCATCATGGACCCGAACATCGCCTTCATCCTCATGTCCCTCGGCATGCTCGCGCTGTGGGCGGAGTTCAATCATCCCGGCGCGATCCTCCCTGGCGTCGTCGGTCTCATCGCGATCCTGCTGGCGGGCTTTGCGCTGAACCTCCTGCCGACGCGCTATGCCTCATTCGCGTTGATCATCGCGGCGTTCATCCTCTTCGCCCTCGAGGCGAAGTACGTGTCCTACGGAGTCCTCGGCGCGGGCGGCGTGATCTGCATGGTCCTCGGCGCGCTCATGCTCGTCGACGGACCAATTCCCGAGATGCGCGTGAAGCTCCTCACCGCGATCGCCGTGAGCATTCCGATCGGCGTGATCGCGATCTTTCTGATGACGCTCGTGTTGCGAGCGCACAAGAACCGCGTGGCGACCGGCGTCGAGGCGATGATCGGCGAGATTGGCGTAGCGCGCACGATCCTCGGCGGACCGGACGGAAAGGTCTTCGTGCACGGCGAGCTGTGGAACGCGACGGCGAAGTCGCAGATCGCCGAGGGAGCGCGCGTGCGGGTGCGGGGAGTCGACGGACTACGCGTGATCGTCGAGCCGGCCGATTAGAGCGACGCCTTCTTCTTCTCCCACGGCAGTTCCCAGCGCTCGCCTTCTTCGTCGAGCTTGGGCAACGGCACGCTCTTTCCGAGGCGTTTGAGCTGCTGGAGCTCCCAGAGCTTCGCGTACTTCCAGAACGTGTAATAGACGTGCATACCGACCGAGATCAGGCCGCGCGCGCCGTCGAGGAATCCGAGGTTGAAGACGTAGTCGCGAACGAACTTCGTGAACGGGTGGATGAAGATGCCCCACAGGTTCGTGGTCTTGCCGTCGATGAACATCTGCGCGGCGGACCAGTTCGCGTAGCGGGTCATCTTCGCGATCATGTGGTCGAACGTGCGGATGTAGAAGTGCAGCATCTTGTGCCGCAGGTCGACGGTCGCGCCGTCGACGAGCAGGTCCGCATGCACGCGCTTGTTCGGATAACGCGCGTGCTCGCGATGGAAAAGGCGCGTCACGCGATCACGCTGCAGGCCGCTGAAACGCACTTCCTTGCCGAGCATGAAGTTGCGTCGGCCGACCGAGTACGCCCACACCTCGAGCGGACCTTCGAGTGTGCGGAGGATCTCGTCGCGCAGCTCCGGCGTCACGCGCTCGTCGGCGTCGATGACGAAGATCCAGTCGTGCGCCGCGCGGTCGATGGCGTAATTCTTCGTCGAGGCGGCGCCGAGGTACTCGCGCTCTTCGATGCGGACGCGGGGGAACTTCTCGCGCACGCGGGCGACCGTGCCGTCCGTCGAAAGCGAGTCCACGAGATAAACCTCGTCCGCCCATTCCACCGTGCGCAGGCACTCCTCGATCTGCTCGATCTCGTTGAGCGTATGAATGATCACGGACACGGAGGGGCGCGGCATCGGCGCCGGGCATTTTAATCTTCGGGGAAAGGCAAAAGGGAAAAGGTGCAAGTAGGCCGCGATCGCAGCCACTTTCACCTTTTGCCTTTATCCTTTCTCCCCTCTTGAGCCGCCGACAAGTCCTCAGGGAGCTCAGCGTCTTCGCGCTATTCGCACTGCTGACAGTGGCACTCACGTGGCCGCTCACGCTTCATCTCACCACCGCCGTATCCGACTTCGGCGATCCGCTGCTGAACGCGTTCATCGTCGACTGGGTCTGCTACGCGCTCACGCACGAGCCGCTGTCGTTGTACGACGCGCCGATCTTCCATCCCGGCCCCTCTCCGCTCGCGTACAGCGAGAACCTCATCGCCGTCGCGATCCTGGTGCTGCCGGCGTATCTCGCGGGAGTGCCGCCGATCGCGGTCTACAGCCTCGCCTTTCTCCTCGGGTTCGCGCTGTCCGGCTACGGCGCGTACGTGCTGGCTCGGATGGTCTCCGGCAGCGCGATCGGCGCGATCGCGGGCGGGATCTTCTTCGCCTTCTGCGCGTTCAAGTTCGATCACCTTCCGCACATGCAGATCATCTTCAGCGCGTGGGTGCCGCTGCTGCTCGCGGCGTTGCTCGCGTTCTGGGAACGGCCGAACTGGCGTCGCGGCGCGCTGCTGACGCTGGCGTGGGTCGCGAACGGACTGACGAACATCTACTTCCTGCTCTTCGCGGCCGTGGCCATCGTGTTCACTGTGCTGATCCTCGCAATCATCCGGCCGCGCGGGTGGCGGTTCTACGCGGGACTGGCGGCGACGACGATCGCTGCGGTGGTGATTCTCTATCCGTTCCTGAAGCCGTATCGTGACGTGTCGCACCGCTACCAGTACGTGCGCAGCATGGACGAGGTGCGCAACGGCTCGGCGTCGTGGAAGAACTGGATCGTGCCGTCGAGCGGGAATCGCGTGTACGGGAACGTGCCCGCGTTCCAGATGTTCGAGCCGGAGAAGCAGCTCTTTCCGGGGCTGATGATCGTGTTTCTCGCGTTGACCGCAATCGCCGCGACGCGAAGTGTGGAGTGCGGAGGCAGCGCCTCCGCTTTTTCATCCGCGCGCGAATACGAAAGCGGAGGCGCTGCCTCCGCACTCCATATATTCATCTTCCTCGCGCTCGCACTCGCGTGGGCAACCGCCGTCAGCGATCGCTACGAACTGAAACTCTTCGGCCAACGCGTTCTCGCGGCCGACTCCTCGGACATCCCGATGATGGCCGCGGTTCTCGCGACGCTGTTCGCGTTCCGCCGCCAGTTGCGCGCGTTCGCGGAGCGCTCGCGCTTCAACGCCGGCGCGTGGGCGGCTGCAGTGTGGATCGTCGTCGGCATCCTCGGCTCGTTCGGCTCGAACGCGTTCCTCTACACCTTCTTCTACCGCCGCTTCGAGCCATTTCAGGCGATGCGCGTCGCGGCGCGCTTCGCCATCGTCGCGTACGCCGGACTCGCCGTCTGGGGCGCGCTCGGCGTCGCCGCGATCCTGCGCGATCGTCGCGGGTGGAAAAAGTACGCGATCGCGACGCTCATCCTCGCGCTCATGGTCGTCGAAGCCGTGCCGCGCATCCGCTGGGAGTACCTGCCGCGCGAGACACCGCCGGTCTACCGCTGGGTCGCGCGCACGCGCGTCGGCCCCGTCGTCGAGTTTCCGTTCAGCACCGAGGGCGTCGACTATCGGTACCTGCTCGGCTCGACGACGCATCACGTCAAGCTCGTCAACGGCACGTCCGGCTTCTTCCCCTCGGAATGGTGGAAGCTGCGCGACGCCGATTCGCGCGACGCGTTCGACGAGATGCTCGACGGCCTCGAACAGAACGGCACGAAGCTCGTCATCGTGCACGGAGACTTCCTCAGCGGCGAGCGGCACAAGAAGATCGCGAACTGGCTGCGGCCGAACCTGGCGAAGGGACGGCTCGCGTTCCTGCATCGCTTCGACAACGAGATCTTCGGCGACTACGTCTTCGCGATCACGCGCAACCTGTCCGACTGGCAGCGCTATCGGGCGCCCGAGGTTCCGGATCCCGCGGGCAACATGCCGTCGCGCAACCTCGCGCGCTTCCTCGACTACCAGTCGACGCACAGCGAGGCGATCATGATCTGGATGGAGATGCCGCGCCCTTACGAGACGGTGAAGGGTCCGCTGCGCGTGCGCGGGTGGACGCTCTCACCGCACGGCGTCCGCCGCGTGACCGTGTTCCTCCAGAATGAAAAGTTGCGGTACGACGCGCCGCGCATCGAGCGGCCCGACGTGAAGGCCGCGTATGGTTGGATGTACCTGAACGACAAGCCGGGATTCGATCTCGTCATACCCGAACGTCCGGCGAACATCCGCCGCGACACGAGCCTCATCGTGGAAGTGGAAGACTTCGCCGGCCGCGTGCGGCGCGGCAGACATGTCTCATTTGCCTGGGAGAAATGATGCGTACGATCCGATTTCTCATCGTCCTTCTCTTCGCCGCGTGCGCGCATCATGCGCCGCTGCGGCAGCAACAAGAACAGACGCGCCGCTACACGGTACTGATGAGCACCAACACCGCGGGCTCGCAGGTCGTCACGACGCAGGGCGACGAGGTCACCGTCGACTTCGAGTTCAATGACCGCGGGCGCGGACCGAAAACGCACACGGCCCTGCGCGTCGACGAGCGTGGAATTCCGGTGTCGCTGGTCACGACCGGCAACGACTACTACAAGACGGCGATCGAGGAGCGGCTCACGACCGGCGAGAAGGTCACGTGGAAAAACAACGCCGAATCGGGCGAAGGAAAACCGGGCCCGTTCTACTCGTCGATGTACGGGCCGCCCGAAGAGTCGGCGTTGCTCGTGCGGGCGGCGCTGAAGGCGGGCGGGCGGCTCGCGGTGCATCCGGGCGGCGAAGCGTCGGTCCGGAAGGTCGGCGAGGAAACCCTCCGGGGCACGCACGTCACCGCTTACGAGATCGCCGGGCTCGGCTTCACTCCGTATGAAGTGTGGCTCGACGACGATCTGAATTTCTTCGGCGACGTGTCGTCGTGGTCTTCGACGATCCGCGAAGGCTTCGAGGCCGACGTGAAGAAGATGATCGATGCGGAAGATGCACGTGCGCGGGCTCGCGGGGCGGAGCTGGCGAAGAAGCTGACCGTCTCGCCCGTGCGTGTGATCGTCGTGAACGCGCGCGTGTTCGATCCGCGCACGCTGAAGTTATCCGAGCCGACCACCGTCGTTACGGATGGCAATCGCATCGGGACAGTCGGGGTCGACAGCCCGTACAGTGCCGCGGAATTCATCGACGCGAAAGGCGGCGTGCTCCTCCCCGGCCTGTGGGACATGCACGGGCACCTCGGCGACACCGACGGCCTCCTCAACATCGCCGCCGGCGTCACGTCCGCACGGGACCTCGGCAACGACCCCGACACGATCCTCGCTCTGAAGGAAAAGTTCGACTCGGGTACGGCGATCGGTCCGCGCCTCGTGCTCGCAGGTCTCGTCGACGGACGGGGACCGTTCCAGGCGCCGATGAACAACTTCGCGGACAACGAAGAGGAGGCGAAGAAGACGATCGACTATTTCGTCGAACGCAAATACGAGGGATTGAAGATCTACTCGTCGATCAAGCCCGAGCTCGTGCCCTTCCTGACCCGATACGCGCACGAGCGCGGGCTGCGCGTCAGCGGCCACATTCCTGCGGGCATGCGCGCGGAGGACGCGGTGGACGCGGGCTACGACGAGATCCAGCACGTCAATATGCTGATGCTGAACTTCATGCCGGACGTGAAGGAGACCCGCACGCCGGCGCGATTCACCGAGCCGGCGAAGCGCGGAGCGGACCTCGATCTCAACTCCGCGGAGGTGCGCGCGTTCATCGAGAAGCTGCGCGCGAAGAACATCGTCGTCGATCCCACGGTGACGACCTTCGAGGCAATCTTCGTCGCGCGCGCGGGCACGGTATCGCCGAGCCACGCGGCGATCGCACATCGCCTGCCGCCGCAGATGCAGCGCTACCTGCGCACGGGCGGGCTGCCGGTGCCGGAAGGGATGAACGAGCGCTATCTCGCGTCGTTCGCGAAGATGGTGGAGATCGTCGGAGCGTTGCACCGCGCGGGCGTGACGATCGTCGCCGGCACGGACGACCTCGCGGGCTTCGCATTGCATCGCGAGCTCGAGCTGTACGTGCAGGCGGGGATCCCGCCCGCGGAAGTGCTGCGCATCGCGACACTCGTCCCCGCCCAGGTGCTGAAACGCGACAAGGACCTCGGCACGATCGAGCCCGGCAAGCTCGCGGACTTCATCATCGTCGACGGAGACCCGACGAAGAACATCAGCGACATAAGGCGAGTGGTGAAGGTGGTGAAGGACGGGCGGGTGTTCGATTCTGCGGCGATTTATCGCGAACTGGGCGTGCAATAGGACCTATGGGACGAATAGGACCTATAGGTCCCATGAGTCCCATTCGTCCTATAGCGTGTAGTTCTTCTCGAGCAGCACCCGCGCCCTTCGGTCCCGCAAATTCCGGATCTGCGACTCGATGTCGCGCTCGAACGGAATCTTGCGGTGGCTGGCGTAGACCGGTGCGTCGACGGTGATCTTCTTGAGCTCTTCGCCGAACGTGTTCGGCGAGAGGTGCGCGGTCTCGTCGGCGAGCTGTTGCTGGTCGTTCGGAAACGACGCCTCGGTGATCACCGCAACGACGTTCTCGAGCTTGTTCGTCCGCTTCCAGATCTCCTGCGTGGGGCCGGTGTCGCCGGTGAAGACGATCGACTGGCCGTTCATCTCCACCAGCACGCCCGAGGCGGGGATCTGGTGATCGACCGGGACGGCGGTGATACCGACGTCATTGAAGACGATCTTCTTCCCGTTGGTGAGCGCCCGGTATTGCACGACGGGTTTGTTGTTGGTGGGCGAGACGATCTCGGCAAAGTTCGGCCAGTGGATGCCGTTGAAGACATCGCGGATGAGCAGCTCCAGCACGTCCTTGGCCGCGAAAATAGTCAGCGGCTGGCTCGGCTGGGAGAACCGGTTCTGGATGAGATGCGGCAGGTCGCGGATGTGATCTGCGTGCGGATGCGTGATGAAAACGGCTTGCACGCGTGACTGTTGCGCAAACGAGAGCTTCGACGTCAGAGTGCCGGCATCCACCGCGAACCAGTCGTCGATCAGGTACCCGGTCAGATTATGTTCTGCATCCGACGCGCCGTACGCGCCGAGCACCTTGAGCCGCATCTCCCGTCCTTCACTCTCTTTTGCGATGGGTCTAGCTACTATTCTTGCAGTCGCCCCATGCGTTGTCCAGCGAAGTGACGGCGCTCACTATGCCTCGCAAACCGACTGTACCGACTGGCCTCGAGCCGTTCCATCCTGCCGTGCGGGAATGGTTTACGGCGTCTTTCGCATCGCCGACGCGCGCACAACAACTCGGCTGGCCAGCCATCGCGCGCGGTGACTGGACACTGATTTTCGCCCCTACAGGGAGTGGGAAAACGCTGACCGCATTCCTCTGGGCGCTCGATCGCTTGATGTTCACGCCGCGCCCCACAAAGGAGCGCCGCTGCCGGGTGATCTACGTCTCGCCGCTCAAAGCGCTGGCCGTCGACGTCGAGCGCAATCTCCGCGCTCCTCTGATCGGAATCGCCAACGTTTCGCGAGAGAGAGGTGACGACTTCGTCATTCCGGAGATCGCGATTCGCACCGGCGATACGCCGCAATCGGAGCGCGCGCGTTTCCTGCGCGAGCCGGCCGACATCCTGATCACGACTCCCGAATCGCTTTATCTGATGATGACGTCCAACGCGCGCGAGGTGCTGCAAGGCATCGAGACGATCATCGTCGACGAGATCCACGCGCTCGTCCCCAACAAACGCGGCGCGCACATGGCGCTGTCGCTGGAGCGACTGGCGATGCGATGTGAGCGCGAGCCGCAGAGGATTGGACTGTCGGCGACGCAGAGGCCGCTCGAAGAGGTGGCGCATTTCCTCGGAGGCGTTGCTCGTGACTCGTTGCTCGTTCCTAGTGCGATGCCGCCCGAGCAACGAGCAACGAGCAACGAGGAGCTCCACGACGAATTCACGGACCCGACGCGCCCCGAATTCCGCCCCGTCACCATCATCGACACCGGCGAAAAGAAAAAACTCGTCCTCAAAGTCGAAGTGCCCGTCGAAGACATGGCCAAGCTCGCGGAGATGGAGATCGGGAGCGGGCCGGCGGCGCTTGGGCCGCGGTCACCTTCGATCTGGCCCGCCGTGCATCCGCGATTGCTCGAGCTGATCAAGGCCCACACCTCCACGCTGATCTTCGTCAACTCGCGGCGACTCGCGGAGCGTCTCGCCGGCGCATTGAACGAGCTCGCGGGCGAGACGCTCGTGCAGTCGCATCACGGATCGATCGCGCGCGCGCAACGCGTCGAGATCGAAGACGCGTTGAAATCGGGACGATTGCCCGCGCTCGTGGCGACGTCCTCGCTCGAGCTGGGAATCGATATGGGCGCGATCGATCTCGTGGTCCAGATCGAGGCGCCGCCTTCCATTGCGTCGGGGATGCAGCGCATCGGCCGCGCGAGTCATCAAGTCGGCGCGGAGTCGAGCGGCATCATCTTTCCGAAGTTCCGCGGCGATCTCATCGCCTGCGCCGCGGTCGCGGAGTCGATGCACGAGGGAAGGATCGAGCCGACGCGCTACCCGCGCAATCCGCTCGACGTGCTGTCGCAGCACATCGTGGCCATGGTCGCGATGGACGACTATCGCGTCGACGAACTCTACGCGACCGTGCGTTCGGCCGCGCCGTTCTCCGAGCTCTCGCGCAATGCATTCGAGGGCGTGCTGGACATGCTCTCCGGCCTCTATCCCTCCGACGAATTCGCGGAGCTGCGTCCGCGTCTCACGTGGGATCGCGTCGCGAATACGCTCACCGCGCGCCAGGGCGCGAAACGCGTGGCCATCACCAGCGGCGGCACGATTCCCGACCGCGGTCTCTATGGCGTCTTCCTCGCCGGCACGGAGAAGAACCAGTCCGCGCGCGTCGGGGAGCTCGATGAGGAGATGGTCTTCGAGTCCGCTGCCGGCGAGACCTTCGTCCTCGGCGCGTCGACGTGGCGCATCGAAGAGATCACGCACGACAAGGTCATCGTCACGCCCGCGCCGGGGCAGCTGGGGAAGATGCCGTTCTGGAAGGCCGACGCCGCGGAGCGCACCGTTCCTTTCGGCCAGGCGATCGGAAAGCTCGTGCGCGAGATCCGCGAGACGCCGCGTGCCGAGGCGATCGAACGGCTGACGACGAAACACGATCTGGATGCGCTCGCAGCCGAGAACTTCCTGCAGTACCTCGCCGATCAGGAAGAGGCGACCGGCGCGGTGCCTGATGACCGCACGATCGTGATCGAGCGCGTCGTCGACGAGCTGGGGGACTGGCGCGTTTGCGTCCTCTCGCCGTACGGCGGGAAGGTGCACGCGCCGTGGGCGATGGCCGTCACGGCGAAGGTGCGCAACGAGCTTGCCATCGACGTCGAGACGATGTGGAGCGACGACGGCTTCATCGTCCGCTTCCCGGAGACCGACAATCCGCCTTCCGCGGATCTCGTGCTTCCCGATCCCGACGAGGTCGAGCAACTCCTTCTGCGCCAGCTCGGCGCGAGCTCGATGTTCGCCGCGAAGTTCCGCGAGGCCGCGGCACGCGCGCTACTCCTGCCACGGACACGCGTGCAGGGACGCATGCCGATGTGGCAGCAGCGCAAACGCGCGTACGACCTGCTGCAGGTCGCGTCGCGCTTCGGCTCGTTTCCAATCATCCTCGAGGCCTATCGCGAATGTCTGCGTGACGTTTTCGACGTGCCGGCGCTCGTGGAACTGACGAAGAAAATCCGCCAGCGCACGATCCGCGTGCACACGGCCGATACGATCAAGCCGTCGCCGTTCGCGGCATCGGTGCTGTTCCGCTACGTCGCAAACTTTCTGTACGACGGCGACGCACCGCTTGCGGAGCGACGCGCGCAGGCGCTGGCGATCGATCAATCGCAGCTTCGCGAATTGCTCGGCGAGCCGGAGCTGCGCGAGCTGCTCGACCCCGAGGCGCTCGCGCTGACGGAGCTCGAGCTGCAGCATCTCGACGAGCGGCACAAAGCGAAGAATCCGGACGGGATTCACGATCTGTTGTTGCGCCTCGGCGATCTCTCCGCGGATGAGATCGCGTCACGCTCGCTTGTGGAAGACGGCCTGAAGGCCGTCCTACAGGATCTCGTCAAGCAACGTCGCATCCTCGAAGTGACCGTCGCGCGCGAAAAGCGTTTCATCGCCACGGAGGATGCATCGCGCTACCGCGACGCGCTCGGCACGCCCATTCCGCACGGAGTCGCGGAGCGGTACCTCCAGCCTGTTGCGGATGCTGTCGGCGATCTCGTGCTCCGCTTCGCGCGCACGCACGGCCCATTCGTGCCGCAGGACGTCGCGCGCCGCTACGGTCTCGGCGTCGCCGTGGTCACACTCACGCTCGAGCGTTATGTCGAGCGCGGGCGCCTGATCGAAGGCGAGTTCCGCCCCGAGGGCACCCAGCGCGAGTGGTGCGAGGTGGAAGTGCTGCGGACCATTCGCCGGCGCTCGCTCGCGAAGTTGCGCAAGGAAGTGGAGCCGGTCGATCAGGCGGTGCTCGCGCGGCTGTTCACGAACTGGCAGGGCGTCACACGCAAACGGCGCGGCCTGGACGCGTTGCTCGAAGTGATCGAGACGCTGCAAGGCTTCCCGATGGCCGCGTCGATTTTCGAGACCGAAATCCTCGGCGCGCGCATCGTCGACTACAAGTCTTCCGACCTCGATACTCTGAGCGCCGCCGGCGAGATCGTGTGGGTCGGCGTCGAGCCACTCGGGGAGCGCGACGGACGGATCGCGTTGTATCTGACGGATCACCTGCCGTTGCTTTTGAAAGCGGAGGCGTTGCCTCCGCACTCCACAGTCGATTACCTGCGTACGCACGGTGCTTCGTTTTTCAATGTCATGCAGGCGGAGCTCGGCGGATTTCCTGCCGAGCTCACGGACGCGCTGTGGGAGCTCGTGTGGAAGGGCGTCGTCACGAACGACACGTTCCACGCGCTGCGCGCGTACACGCGTCCGAAACAACCGCGCGCGTCGGGGTTCCGCTCGCGGCGGGTTGCGCCGGCTTCGACGCAGGGGCGTTGGTCGCTCGTACCGAGCGCGACGGCGAATGAAACGCAGCGAGCGACCGCTCTCGCGCAGCAGTTTCTGTCACGCTACGGCGTCGTCACGCGCGAGGCGCCGGCGCTCGAGAACATCTTCGGCGGTTTCAGCGCCGTCTATCCGATCCTCAAGGCGATGGAAGACGCCGGGCGGATTCGTCGCGGCTACTTCGTCGCGGGACTCGGGGCGACGCAGTTCGCGAGCGGCGGAGCGCTCGATCTCCTTCGCTCGTTGCGTGACGAGCCGGAGAAGCCGGAGACGGTGATGCTCGCCGCGACCGATCCCGCGAATCCGTACGGCGCGATCGTGCCGTGGCCCCTGTCAGAGAAAGAGTCGCAATGGATGTTGTCGCGCAGCGTCGGCGCGGAAGTCATTCTCGTGAACGGCCTGATGGCCTGCTACGTTTCGCGCGGCGAGAAACAGTTCTACGTGTTCCTCCCCGAGGATGAGCCGTCGCGGTCGATGACCGCGCGGGAGATCGCGAAGACGCTCGCGTCGCTCGTGCTGCACGGCGGACGTCGCGCGCTGCTCATCAGTGAAGTGAACGAAGAGCCGGCAGCGCGGTCTGCGCTTGCGCCTTTCCTCGCCGAGGAGGGATTCGTGGCGACGGCGATGGGCATGCAGATGCGCTCGGCGGTCCGGCATGCCTGAAGGCGACACGATCCACCGCGCCGCGCGCACGCTGCACGAAGCGCTGGCCGGACGGACGGTCACGCGATTCGAGACGGTGTTCCCGCAGCTCGCGCGCGTTGAGGTGACGGGCCGCGCCGTCGAAAGCGTCGAAGCGGCGGGCAAGAACCTGCTCATGCATTTCTCCGGCGATCTGCATCTGCGCACGCACATGCGGATGACCGGTTCGTGGCACATCTACCGTCCGGGTGAGCGATGGCGCATGCGGCGCAGCGACATGCGCATCGTGCTCGAGACCGACACATGGGTAGCGGTCGCGTTCAACGTGCCGGTCGCAGAGTTCCACGACGCGCGTTCCCTCGAGCGCCAGGACGATCTCCTGCACATCGGACCCGACTTTCTCGGCGAGGACTTCGATTTCGACGAAGCGCGACGCCGCATTCGCGCGCGCGGTGACAGCGAGATCGCCGACGTGCTGCTCAACCAGCGCGTCGTCTCCGGCATCGGCAACGAGTACAAGAGCGAGGTCTTGTTCATGGCGCGCGTAAGTCCGTTCGCGCGCGTCGATCAGATCAGCGACGAGCAGCTCGACTCGATCCTGAAGAAGGCGCGCAAGGTGATGCTCGCGAACGTCGAGAAGCGTTCCCCGTCGCGCATCACGACCTTCGCGCTCGACCCGCGCACGAAGCAGTACGTCTACGGCCGCGGCGGGAAGCCGTGCCTCCGGTGCGGAACGAGGGTCGAGTATCGAAAGCAGGGGAAGGATGCGCGGGGGACGTACTGGTGCCCCAGGTGCCAGCACTTATAATCCCGCGCCATGATCATCCTGCCACTCGACCTGACGCCCGCGGAGATCCGCGTTCTTCAGGAGTTCCGCCGTCTCACGACCGATACGTTGCCGCTCGAGACCATCAAGGCGCTCAAACATCCGACCGGCGCGCTCGGGGAAGCGCCGGCAGCGTCCCTGGTCGGGAAAGGGTTTCTGACCGGCGAAGGGGACACCTTCACCGTCACCCCGAAAGCCAGGGAGTTCCTCGCAATCGACGCCAAACCACTATTCGAGGAAACCAGCAGTGCGGCGACCTCAGCTGTCGCGAGCGCTCCGGCCGACGACGTTTGATGCACAAGTTTCAGTGCAGGTTGCAATTCCGGTAAGCTGCCCCTTTTCAGTCACTTAGGCGACGTGGGCATGCTCCATGTTTGATGGGTCAAACGCTGAATAAAGCGTAACCTCCATTGACTCAGTCACTTAAGGACGCTACACTGACCGCCTGAGGACTGAGATGACGCATGGCGATCAAGCAAAAGCCAAAACAGCCAAAAGCAGCCAAGCCTCAGCGACCAAAAAAAGCAGCAGCAAAGCCGGCAGCAAAGCCGTCCAAATCGGCAAAAAAGGCGGCGGTAAAGAAGCCGGCGCCAAAAAAGCCGGCGAAAGCAGCAAAGCCGGCAAAGCCGTCCCCGAAAAAACCCGCGCCGAAAAAGCCAGCGCCAAAGCCGGTAGCCAAAAAGAAAGCGCAGGCGCCACCGCCAAAAAAGCAGGCAGCGCCGCCAAAGAAACCGGCAGTAACGGCAAAACCAAAGCCCGCCCCGCAGCCGCCGCCGAAGAATCCGCCGGCTTCACCAACCCCACCGTCGCCGTCGCCTTCAAGCGCGTTCTCAAGAAGTATCCCAACGCCCTCCGCAAGCTCACCGATTGACGGTGGCGTTCGCTACCTGACGGTGCAGGACGTCGTCGAGCTGCACAAAGCGGTCAGCGCGGAGTTCGGCGGAAACCAGGCGCATCCCGGCGTGGTGGAATCGCAGTTCGGTCTCGTCAACGCCGTCCAGCGCCCGCAGATCACAACCCTCGGCCGGGAGGCCTATCCCAGCTTCGCCGACAAGGCCGCGGCGTTCATCTTCGCGTTGCTGCAGGCGCGTCCGTTCCGCGGAGGCAACCGTCGCGTTGCCCTTGCATCGCTGATCGCGTTCTGCGAGCTGAACAACAAAGCCGTCGACGCGCGGATCTTCGACGAGAAGACCGCGGAGACGCTCCTCAAGCGCGCAACCGCCTACCGCGAGATGGGGATCCCGCCCGAGAACGTCTTCCGCGAGCTGAAGGAAACGCTCACGCGCTCGATCGTCGCCGCGTAGCGCGTCACAGCGCCGCTTTGAAGATCGCCTTCCCCGCAAACCGAGCGGCGTCGCCAAGTTCCTCTTCAATGCGCAGGAGCTGGTTGTACTTCGCGACGCGATCGCTGCGCGACGCAGATCCCGTCTTGATCTGTCCCGCGTTCGTCCCGACTGCGAGATCCGCAATCGTCGAATCCTCGGTCTCGCCCGAGCGGTGCGAGATCACCGAGCGATAGCCCGCGCGCTTGGCCATCTCGATCGCCTCGAGCGTCTCGGTGAGCGTTCCGATCTGATTCACCTTGATGAGGATCGCGTTCGCGATGCCGCGCTCGATCCCTTTCGCGAAGATCTCCGGATTCGTGACGAACAGATCGTCGCCGACGAGCTGCGTACCGCTGCCGAGGACGCCCGTGAGGGAGTCCCATCCATCCCAGTCACCCTCGGACATGCCGTCCTCGATCGAGATGATCGGGTACTTCTTCCGCAGCTCGACGTAGTAGTCGACCATTTCGTCGCTGGTGCGAGCGACGCCTTCGAACGCGTAGCCTTTCTTCTTGTCGAAGAACTCCGACGCGGCCACGTCGAGTCCGAGGTAGATCTGGTCCGCCGCGCGGTAGCCGGCCTTCTCGATCGCCAGCAGGATCAGATCGAGCGCCTCGGCGTTCGTCTTCAGATCGGGCGCGAAGCCGCCCTCGTCGCCGACCGCGGTGGTGAGCTTGCGGTCGTGCAGGATCTTCTTGAGATGGTGGAACGTCTCGACGCCTGCGCGCAACGCATCGGAGAACGTATCGAAGCCCGCGGGGATGATCATGAACTCCTGGACGTCGAGGTTGTTGTCCGCGTGCGCGCCGCCGTTGATGACGTTGAGCATCGGCACGGGCAGCGTGCGAGCACCGGGTCCGCCGAGGTAAAGAAAGAGCGGTAGACCTGCTGCTTCCGCCGCAGCGCGCGCGACGGCGAGCGAAACGCCGAGGATCGCATTCGCGCCGAGGTTCGCCTTGTTCTCCGTGCCGTCGATCTGCTTCATCACCAGATCGATCATCGCCTGCTCGCGGGCGTCCATCCCCTCGATCTCCTTGGCGATGATGTCGACGTTGTCGACGGCGTGGCTCACGCCCTTGCCGAGGTAGCGATTCTTCTGGCCGTCGCGGAGCTCGAGCGCCTCGCGCGAACCGGTGGACGCGCCCGAAGGCACGGCCGCGCGTCCGAGGGCACCGTTGTCGAGGAGACAGTCGACTTCGACCGTGGGATTGCCGCGCGAGTCGAGGATCTCGCGCGCGAAGATTTCGGCGATCTTGAACATAGCGCGGCGGATTGTACTGTCATCCTGAAGCCGCGTAGACGGCGAAGGATCCCCTGCCGACGGAGCGCGTCGCGTGCAGCCGCGGGAGATCCTTCGCCGTCTGCGCGGCTTCAGGATGACAGACGCTTGCTCTTACTTCGGCCCGACTGCCGTCGGATGTCCGCCGTTCTTCCAGTCGTTCCAGCCGCCCTTGAGCGCGAAGACGTTCTTCACGCCGTGGGCGATGAGGTCGGCGGCGGCGCGGCCGCTCGACTGTTCGGCGCTGCATGCGCAGTACGTGATCACCGTTTTGCGCGGGGGCACTTCGGCGAAGCGGCGAATGAGCTGGCTGCCCGGGATGCTGAGCGCGCCGCGGATGTGGCCGTAGGTGTACTGCTCGTTCGAGCGGACGTCGATGAACACGGCCTGACCGTTCGCGAAAAGCTTCTTCGCGTCTTCGATGCTCATCCGGGGAAAGTTCGCGGGATTGTTCGTGCGCGCGCCCGTGGCGGCAATTGGCATTTTCCTCGTCCCAGGGGCGGGCTTGGGCGGGACCTTCATCTGCGCACCGAGCGACATGCTCAGGGCGAGAAGAACTGCGGTGACGGCGACTTTCCTCATCAACGATCTCCTGGGGCGAGTTTAATTGAGACCCTCGAAAAAGCGGTCCATGCGGGGGACGAACCAGCGCTTGCGGTCGAGCGAGAACGCGACCGCGACGGCCTTGCCGACGATGCGGCGCCGCTCGATGACTCCGATGAAGCGGCTGTCGTTGCTGTTGTCGCGGTTGTCGCCGAGGACGAAGTAGCTCCCCTCGGGGACGGCAAGCGGACCGAACGAGCGGAGGGAGGGGATCTCCGGCGTGAGCATGACCCGATGGTTGCGCCCGTACAGATCTTCGTCGAGCACGTATGCCGAGCCGTAGTCGTCGGAGCTCACAATGGCGATCGGCGACTGCTTGGCGATGCGCCCGTTCACGTAGAGCTGGTTGTCGCGCATCTCGACCTGATCGCCCGGGACCGCCACGACGCGCTTCACGAGGCGTGTGCCGTCCACGGGCGAGAAGAGAACGACGATGTCGCCCCGCTCGGGATTGCCCCATTTCACGACGTTGATCGTGGTGAACGGGATCTTGAGGTCGTAGGCAAGCTTGTTGACGACGACGCGGTCGCCTTCCTGGATGGTGGGCTTCATGGACCCGGTCGGGACGTCGTTCCAGTCGGCCAGCGCCGAACGAAGCGAGCTCACGATCAGGATCATGAGCACGAAGATGCGAATCTCTCGGAGGACTTTCTTCTTGTCAATGGCCATGGCTTCTCTACTCTACGCGCGCAGGCCGGAGAACGTTTCGTGACGAAAAAGTAGTCCCGGATCAGGGCGCAGGGCGCAGAGCATAGGGCGCAGGAGCTGGGAACAGGGCCGGGCCGCGTTCTTCTGCGCCCTGCGCCCTGTCCCCTGCGCCCTGAAACTCTACGCCGTCTTCCCTCCTCCGATCTCCTTCACTTTGCCAAGAAGATCCGACATCTGCATGCCCGAAAGCGACTCGAACAGCGCCGGCACCTGCGCGGCGATCGCGGCGAGGTCGCCGGTGATGCGGTGCGCGCCGGCGGCGGTGCCGTCTCCGGTCGACACGATGGTGATCTTGTCGACATTGGCGAGCGGCGCGGCGAGGGCGCGGACAACTTCCGGCATCTGGGTCATCAGCTTGTCGACGACCGCGGCCTGGTTCCACTCGAGGTACGCCTCGGCCTTGACGTTCATCGCCTTCGCCTCGGCCTCGCCCTTCTTGAAGATGATCTCCGCCTCGGCCTCACCCTCGGTACGCACCGACGAGGCGCGGCCTTCGGCTTCGATCGTCAGGCGGTGACTCTCGGCGGCCGCGAGCGTCTCGATGCGCATGCGCTCGACTTCGGCGGACTTGAGCACCGTCGCGATCAACTCCTTCTCGCGGCGGAGGATCTCCGACTCCTGGACCTTGATCTGCTCCTGCTTCTCGACCTGCTGCACGCGCACGGTCTCGGCGACGACCTGCTGCTCCATCATCTTCGACTGGATCTCGTAGGCCTTGTCGGCCTGTGCTTCCTGGCGCTTGGTGATCTCCACGTACTGCGCCCTTCTCACGTCGAGGTCGCGCTGCGCCTCGGCCTGCGCGGCGAGAGAGAGCGTCTCCGCGAGCACGCGCTGCTGGTCGGCCTCGGCCTTCTTGATCGCGGCTTCACGCAACGCTTCGGCGCGCTTGATCGCGGTGTCGCGATCCGCTTCGGCCGCGGCGATGTCGGCGAGCATCTTGATGCGCGCGATGTCCGGGCGGCCCATGTTGGTGATGTAGTCGTTGCCGTCCTTCACTTCCTTGATCGTGAACGAGACGACCTCGAGGCCCATCTTGTCCATGTCATCCGCGCAAGTGGCGCGCATACGATCGGCGACCATCTCCGGCTGCTTGACGATCTCTTCGACCGTGAGCTGACCGATGATGCCGCGCAGATGGCCTTCCATGACGAGGCGAATGAGGCCCTCGCGCTGCTGCGCCGTCTTCGACAGGAACTGCTCCGCGCCGGTGAGGATCGACTCCTGATCGCTCTTCACCTTGATCTGCGCGACCGCCTCCACCGTCACGGCGACGCCCTGCTTCGTGTAGAGGTCCTGCTTGGGCGCGACGTCGAACGACATCAGCTCGAGCGAGAGCGCCTTCCAGCTATGGATCATCGGGAAAATCAGGGTGCCGCCGCCTTTGATGACGCGCGTACCGCCGACGCCGTAGACGATGAACGCCTCGTTCGGTCCGACCTTCCGGTACATCTGAGCCACGAAACCGAGCAGCATCAGAGTGGCCACCACAATGCCGCCTGCCACAACCCACGTCGATAGAGCGAACACGATTCTCTTCTCCTTCTGACGGGCTGAAGCCCGTCCTACGTTTACGTCAACTCGTCCCACGTCGCGACATAGGCAATGCCTTTTTCGTAACGGGTGACGACGACCTCAGTCCCTTTGGCGATGGCGCGTCCGCTGTCGCTGCGCGCGCCGGCGACGCGCCTGGTGCCGGCATGCGTGAAAACGATCTCGCCCGTGCCGTCGCCTTCGCGGATCGGCACCACGGTTTTCCCAATGACGCCGAGCATCGACAACGTTTCCGCGGTCGACTCGCGGCGTGCGAGCGCGTTGATCACGCTGTTGATCAGCGCACCTCCGCTGATTCCGATCGCGGCCGCGCCGGTGTAGATCAGCGGCAACGTCCACGGCGTGAGCCGCTCGAGCAGCAGCCCGCCGCCGCCGAACCAGGTGAGGAACGCGGTGATCGCGGCGGCGTTGATCATCGAGGTGCTCTTGCGACGGCCCGCATGTCGAGCGAACCGCGGCAGATGCAGCGCGCGATGGCCGTGAAACACGTGATCGAAAACGTTCACATGCTCCAGTCCCGAGACGAACGAAACGACGCTGAGTCCCAGGCCTGCGATGAAGCAGACGACGAAGAGTGTGGTCATGTGTTGTCCTTTATGCGCGTCTCTTCTTCCGCTTCGGCGCCGGAGGCGGCGCGAAGGCCTCGACGAGGCGATCGATCAACGCGCGGTTGTCGACGAGCGATCCGAGGACGAGCAGGCACTCGCGCGATTGCGGGTGCTTCGCGATCTTGAGCAACGCATCGCTGAGGCGGCGATCCTCGGGGAAATCCTGAGAGCCCTCGATCAGCCAGACATCGAGCTTGTCGTCGAGCTCCCGGCGAGGAACCGGCCGCACCGCGGGCATGTCGTCGAGATCGTCGACGAGATGTCCCGGATGGACTTTGAAGAACCGCGCGAGCAGGAGACGGGTGGTTGCGGTCATATGTGTGCGGGAGCCGCTCTCGAGCTGGGAGACGTAGGACTGGCTGATCGTGCCGTCGTGGTCCTCGCGGATCGCTTTCACGACCTCTCCCTGCGTCAGCTCGCGGCCCAACCCGCGCGCGAATCCTTCCAGCGTCCGGAGGTGGGCCAGCTTTTCTCCAAGCTTCATTGCAATCTGCAATATATTGCTGACTGCAATATTTGGCAAGGGGCGTTACAGTAACGTCCCAATGTCCCACCGCCAGTCGGTGCACGACCTCAAGAGTCTCGTCGGCTCCTTTCACTCCCTCATCGCCATCGAGACGGTGGAAGAGGAGCGCGTCCGCGCGATCGCCCTCGAAGTCGCGGCCGACCTGCAACTCCCTTTCTTCGAGTGGTCGATCACCACCGGCTTCCGTCGCGGCCACGGCCTCGCGGTTGGCAATACTCAGGACGCGCTGGGCGTGCTCAAACACATCGAGGAGCTGACCGGCGATGCGCTGTACCTGCTCAAGGATCTCGCGCCGCATCTCTCGAAGCCGGAAGTCGCGCGTGCGTTGCGCGAGCTCTCACAGAAGATGACTCACACGGCCTCGGCGATCATCATCACCGGCGATCCGCTCGATCTGCCGCGGGATCTCGACTCGCTCGCCGTTCGTTTCGATCTGCAGCTCCCTGACGAAGCGGAGCGGCGCCAGGCCGTCCGGCGCGTCGTCGACGCGATGAAGGCGCGGCAGCCGGTGGAGGTCGACCTCTCGCGCGACGACGTGCATCGCCTCACGCAGGCACTCGCGGGTCTCACGCTCAACCAGACGCGTCACGTCGTGGCGCAGGCCATTCTCGCGGACGGAAAACTCTCGCCCGACGACATCGAGCGCGTCGTGCGTCTCAAGGGCGAGATCATCGAGCGAGGCGGCATCCTCGAGTTCTTTCCCGCGGAGGAGAACCATTTCGAGCTGGGCGGCTTCGCGCGCCTGAAGGAATGGCTCGAGAACGCGCGCATCGGCTTCGGCCAGGAAGCGCGCGCGGTGAATCTCTCTCCGCCGAAGGGCGTGCTGTTCGTCGGCGTGCAAGGCTGCGGGAAGTCGCTCGCGGCGAAGTTCATCGCGAAGCAGTGGCAGCTGCCACTGCTCAAGCTCGACGCCGGGAGGCTGTACGAGAAATACGTCGGAGAGTCGGAGAAGAACTTCCGTCGCGCGACGCAGCTCGCCGAGGCGATGGCACCGGTGGTGTTGTGGATCGATGAGCTGGAGAAGGCGTTCGCATCCGGCACCTCCGTGGACGCGGACGGCGGATTGTCGCAGCGGCTCTTCGCGTCGTTCCTCACCTGGCTGCAGGAAAAGCAGGACGGCGTGTTCGTCGTCGGAGCGGCGAACGATCTTCAGCGCACGCCGCCGGAGCTTCTGCGCAAGGGACGTTTCGACGAGATCTTCTTCGTCGATCTGCCGACGCGCGAGGAGCGCGCGAACATCTTCGCCATCCATCTCCGCTTCCGGAAGCAGGATCCCGCGAAGTTCGACGTCGATGCGCTCGCCGATGCGAGCGAAGGTTTCAGCGGCGCGGAGATCGAGCAGGCCGTGATCGCGGCGCTCTACCGCGCGCTGCACGCGAAGCAGCCGCTCACGACGGAGCGCGTGATCGAGTCGCTGTGCGCGACGGTACCGCTGTCGGTCTCGCGCCGCGAGGACATCGCACACATCCGCGAGTCCGCGCGGGGCCGATTCGCGCCCGTGACGTAGGGCGTGGCTTCAGCCCGCCCCCCCTCGTGGGCGGTGGGTCAGGCGCCCCGCGCCCACCGGAGAGGCGGGCTGAAGCCACGCCCTACGTTCGTCCGTCACACGTTCGGATAAACGTTTCGCGCACTCACCGAGTAGTTGTGAGCGAGACGGCACCGAACGCATGACCGCCGACCCTGCCGTGATCGATGTAGTGGCTAATGAAATCAACCTCTCCGATTCGCTCGACAGCACCATCCGCGCGGCGCAGGCCGGAGACGGCGCTGCATTCGAGGAGCTCATGATTCTGACCGAACGGCGCGTGGCGCAGATCGCGTGGGCGATCCTCGGCGACGCGGAAGACGTGAAGGACGCCGTTCAGGAGACGTTCCTCCGTCTCTATCGCTTCCTCGGTAGATACGACGCGAACCGCGACTTCTCCGGCTGGCTCGCGCGCATCACCGTGAACGTCTGCCGCGACTCGCTCCGCCGCCGCAAGCGCGTCTTCGAGCCGCTCGCCGATTTTGAAAGCTCAGACCCTCGCGTAGACGAGGAGCTCATTCATCGCAACGAGCTGGCGCTGCTGCGGCGGGCGGTCGACGCGTTGCCGCCGAAGGAGCGTCTCGCGGTCATCCTCCGCGAGGTCGAAGGCATGCGCACGGAGGAAGTCGCCAACGCCCTCGGCAGCACCGTCACCACAGTGCGCGTCCAGATCAGCCGCGCCCGCGCGAAGCTGCGGGCCTGGATGGAGAGGCACTCGTGAACCTCAACGCCCTCCACACGCCGCAGCCTCTGCGCGATGCCGACTTCGCCGCCATCCGCGCGCGGGTGAAAGCGGAGATCGCACAGCGCGAAGAGCGTTCGTGGCTGGCGCTGCTGCTGCGGTTCGCGTTCGCGGCGTCGCTGCTCGTGATGGTTGTGCCGCATGTGCGGGATCGGGTACCGCACGTGCCTGAAAAAATCGGACCGCCGGCGTCCCCGCCGGCTGTCGTGGCGGCGTCCCGCGCCGCCACCCCGGCGGGCGGCGAGACGCCGCCCGCTCAGCCGCCGAGACGGCGGCGGTCCGCAAAACCACCCCAACCGCCTGTCGAACAAGCTGTCGCATCCCGCATCGAGATCATCACCGCCGATCCGACCATCCGGATCATCTGGATCACTCCAAAGGAGAGCTCATGAAACGACTGCTCATCGCCATCCTGCTCATCGCAAACGCCGCGTTCGCGGAAGACACCTTCAACACCAACAAGGACTACAAGAACAAAGTCTTCACCATCCATCACCGCGATCCGCGAATCATCGTCGCCGCCGTCAAGCTCCTCGGCAGCGGCTTCAAAGGCGCGGACCTCAGCATGAACGACGAGCTTCGCACGATCACCGTGCGCGACTTCCCCGAGAACATCGCTGCGATCGAGGAAGCGATCGGACGCCTCGATCGTCCCGCCGCGCCGGCGCCGGACATGGAGCTGAAGATCTCCGTGCTGATCGGATCGAAGACGCCGCTCGCGAACGCTCCGGCGCCCGATGAGCTCGCGCCGGTGATCAAGCAGCTCCAGTCGACGTTGAGCTATCCGCATTACGGCCTGCTGACCACGACCGTGCATCGCTCGAAGACCGGCTCCGGCATCGAAGGCTCCGGCGTCGCGGAGTCGACGCTCCTGGGCATGAAAGCCGCCGACTCACGCCCGATCTTCTACACGTACAAGCTGCGCCGCCTCACCGTCGGCGAGCAGAAAGTCGACATCGACAACTTCGAGTTCTCGATGCGCGTGCCGATCGACGTCGGCGGCGGCTCGATCCAGTATCAATCCGTCGGCTTCGAGACGCCGGTCGCGGTGAAGCAGGGCGAGAAGGTGGTCATCGGGACGACGACCATGAACGACAAGGCGCTGGTGGTGGTGGTGACGGCGAAGGTGAATTAACTGACGACGTAGGGCGTGGCTTCAGCCCGCCTCTCCGGTGGGTGGGCGGGCTGAAGCCGCGCCCTACGTTACTCTTTGCCGTAACCGAAGCAGGCGCCCGGCTCCGTCATCGCGCGCTCCATGCTGCAGCCGCTGCTGCCGCTGCTGTGCTGGAGCGCGTATCCGACGAACTTCGTCATGTCCTTCTGCCCGGTGACGGCGGGCGGCTCGGGATAACCGGCGACGTACAGATCGAACACCTTCGATTCGTACGTGAGGCGGACGTAGCCGACGGTGAACTCCACGTTTGCGGTCGGACAACGCGCGCTGGTCGACGACACCGGCAGGTCGGACGAGAGCAGGAAGCCCTGATCGACCGCCTTGTCGTCGTCGGTATCGACCAGCACTGCGATGCGATTCGGTCCGATGGTCCGGACGACCGCCTCTCCGCTGATCGTCTGCGATTTCGTCGCGGCGAGGGGAAGCGCGACGAGCAACAGCACCAACAGCGAGGGCACCGATTTCCGCATGACTGCGGACATCCTACTCCGTGATGCGCACGACGACCAGAGTGACGTCGTCTTCCAACTCGCCTCCGCTGTGAGAGCTGGCGGCTTCGACAATGGTTTGTTGCAGTTCCGTAGCCGCGAGATCGCGGCAGTCGGTCACCAGCTCCTCGATCCGCGCCTCGCCGAACATCTCGCCCGTCCCGTCGGCGGCTTCGCTCACGCCGTCGGTGAAGAGAATGATGCGGTCGCCTGGAGCGAGCGCGAGCTCGCGCTCCTCGTACGCGCCGCGGAACAGACGATTGAACGCGGGACCGCCGTCCGCAAGACGCACGATGGTTCCGTCCGCCCGAGCCAGGATCGGCGCGTTGTGTCCCGCGTTGCACCACCGCAGGCGCATCGCGGCGGTATCGACCGTCCCGTAGAAGAACGTGACGAAGCGTCCACCGGAGAGACTGGAGACGACGACGCGGCGCACGCGCTCGCAGAGATCGCGCGGTGAGCTGCTCGCCGACGCGCGCACAGCCGCTTGCAGACCGGACATCAACAGCGCCGCGGGCATGCCTTTGCCGGCCACGTCGCCGATGCAGATCGCGAGCTCGCTCTCGCTCAGCGGAAGGAGGTCGTAGTAGTCGCCGCCCATCGTGCGCGCCGGCTGCCACACACCGCTGACGTCGATCTTCGCGACGCGCGGCATTTCGCGTGGCAGCAGCGTCTGCTGAATCGCGCGCGCCTGCTCGAAGTCCGCCTCCTCGGCCGACATGCGAATGCGGCCAAGACCGACCGCGAGCTGCTCCGAGACGGAGTGGAAGAAGTCGATGTCGTCGACGTCGTACGGTCCGCCGGAGAGCTTCGGCGCCGCAGCGATGAACCCGCGCGCGGCGATCGGAACGACGAGTACCGCCTCGACGCGCGCGAGCGCGCTCGCAACGTCTTCCGACAGCGCCCGGCGCCGCGGATCGAACGGACGGTCGAGCATCGCCGCAAAAGCATGCGGAACGCGCAGACGCCCGAGGAGCGAGTCGGCGACACCGACCTTTGCGACGGCAACGTACTCATCCTGCCGCTCCGCGAAGATCACCACGGCCCTGTTCTGCAATGCCGCCTGCAGCTTCTCCGCGGCCGAGGTGAGGAACTCGTTCGCGTCGTCCGACGTGCGGCTCTCCTCCGAGATCGCATGCAGCGCCTCGGGATACTCGTACTTGTGGCGAAAGAGGTTGCGGTCCACGAGCATCTGCAGCCGATTGCGCAACGGCACGAACAGCAGCGCGACCACGAGCGTCGAGCCGATGATCATCGTGGTCTGGTTCTCCATCCCGAAAGCGTAGACGAGGAACGAGCCGAGCCCGCCGACGAGGCCGAGATACACGACGATGATGGCCGTGCTGAGAATCGCGTACACGACCGTCTTCCGGATGATGATGTCGATGTTCATCAGCCGGTACTTGAGAATCGCGACAGCGAAGGAGATGGGGATCGTGAGTGTGAAGATCGTGGGGATGATCTGCATCGCCTGCATGACGCCACGCCACGCCATCAGGTCCCCTCGATGGAACACGACCCAGCCCATGACTGCGAGCATGACGGCGAGGCAGAGAATCTTCGCGCCGATCGCGATCACCAGTCCCCACAACGGCCACGCCACCTGCCGTTTCTCTTCCGCGTTTGCCTCGCGATAGCTGCGGTAGATCGCGACCAGAGCGAAGATCGGAAAGGACGCGAGCACGATGAACGGGAGCGTGATCGCGAGAACTCCGGCGATTCCGGCCGCGAGCCCCGATACGTACGTGCCCAGTCCGCGCGTGAGACCGAACAACAACCCGACCACCGCCACCGAGACCCGCAAAGGGCGCAGGACGATCGCGCGTTTCACTCCCTCGCGCCGCGCCGCCCAGAGGATGTGCAGCGCCACGAACACGCCGAAGAAGACCAGCGTGAGCGCGATGGGCTTCAAGACTCGATGCACGGCCGCTTCGCCCTGCACGGCATCGTTCGCGCCGACGACATTCAGCGCGAGGAGCACAAAGAGGAGCGAAAACACGGCCATGAACGCCGCGGCGTAGATCCAGCGCAGGACGATCGGATGGCGCTCGACAATGGGTCGGCGGCGCGGAAAGATCAATCCGAGGTGCAGGATCAACGGCGGGTACATGAACGCGGCGATGCTGAAGAGATAGAACGTCGTCAGGGGTGGGATCGCGGAGGTGATGATTCCGCGCGCGTTACTCTGCTCATACGCGGTCGCCGCCGTGCCGAGAATCGCGATCGCGGAAAGCAGCGCGAGCACGAAGAAGACGATCGCGCGGGAATCACCCGGCGCGCGGGCGATGAGGAGCAGGCCGATCGCGACGAACGTCAGTCCGACCACCAGCGCCACGACGTGGCGCAGGATGAGATGGCGGCTGCGCAGCGGCGATTCGAACCGCAGCGGCACGTCGAGCTCACGTTTCCCGCGGCGGATGCGGTAGACGACCGTGGAGCCGCGGCGCGTCTTCGCATCGAGCACCTTCAGGCGCTCCACGTCGTCTCGCGGAATGCCGTTGAGCGAGAGGATTTCGTCGCGATAGAGCAGACGTCCATCCGCGGGACTGCCGGACACGGTCAGCACGACCTGGTACTGGCCGACGCCCATCAACGCCATCTGCTGTTCGCTGGAGGGACCGAACAGGTAGTTCATCCCGGCCCATCCCTGCTCGTGCCAATGGCGCGCGCGCATCACCATGAAGCCGAGGGCGGCTCCGATGACGAGGATCGTCAGGACCAGGATCGCGAGGAACCGCGTACGCGGGGACATGCGCGTCAACAGTGTACGGCCCGGTAGCGCGCCGGTTTTATCTGATGTGGAGTGCGGCAGCGGAGTACTCGCGCCGCCGGAGGCCCTCGGGAGACATCAGCTGCCGCTTTCGATCGATGCAGCGTAGCTGCCGAGGGCGGGGCCGCAGCTCGACGCTGCGGCAATGAAAAGCGGCAGCTGCGATCTGCCAAGGATCCACGGCAGCGCGAGTAACCCGCTGCCGCACTCCACATACGCCCTACGTCAGTCTCGCGAGCCGCGGCGGTTCACGATGGACATGAACTCGTGCCGCGTCCTCTCGTCGTTGAGGAACGCCCCTCGGAGAACGTTCGTCTCCATGAACGACGATTCCTGTTCCACGCCGCGCATGACCATGCAGAGGTGCACGCCGCCCATCCAGACGGCGATGCCGCGCGGCTCGAGGATCTTCTCGATCGTGTCGGCGACGTCGTGCGCGAGATGCTCCTGCGACTGCAGCCGGCGCATGTGCACTTCCACGATGCGCGGGATCTTCGACGCGCCGATGATCATCCGCTCGGGGATGTAGCCGATGATGAAGCGTCCGAAAAACGGCAGGATGTGGTGCGCGCAGAGCGTCTTGTACGTTCCGCCGATGACGACCAGGTTCTGGCAGCTCTCGTCCGCTCGCGAGCAGGCCTGGCGGAAGAGCGTGGTCAGCTTCTTTACGTCCGTGAAGTCGTAGCCGCTCGTCATCGTGACCAGCGACTCCGCCCACCGCCGCGGCGTGTCGACGACGTTCTCGTTCTCGAGATCCACGTGCAGCAGACGCAGCACCTCGCGCAGGTGATGCTGCAGCTTCTCGCGGTCGATCGAGGGACGCGGGCTGGAGAGAAGACCGCGCTCCTCGAGAACGTCGAGGTCTCCGTTGGCAATTGCGAGATCGGTGTCGAGATCGGTGTCCTTCATCGTGCGCAGCTTATGCGAAAACGGGAAACGTGCGCCCCCCGGCGCGCGCCAGCTCTTCGGCAAGCCTGGGGGAAACGGTCAGCTGTACGCCGGGCACGGCTTTGAAGACGAAATCGACGTAAGAGAACATCCAGCCGCGCCGCTCCCGCATCTCGATTTGATCCCACGGAATGAAAAGCGGCGAATGGCCGGGGCGAAACAGGAACAGGACGCTGAGGTAGAGACCGCGAGCGTCCGCGCCCACGGTGAGGATGTTGTTGTAACGCGCGCCTCCGCGCATCGTGCCGCTCCGCATGTGCCAGCGCGCGCCCGTGTATTCGCCGGGACCGCTCGCATACCTTTCTGCCAGCGATCGCCATCCGCCGATCAAGGCGATGAGAAAGATCACACCGATCCACAGTGCGACAAACGCAGGAAAAACGAGGATCGGAAGCCAGTCTTGAAGCGTCGCCATGCGTGAATGGCGAGCGTAGCATTTCCCATCATTACGGAGCGGACGTCGGCGTCGAAACGACAACACGTTTGTTTTCCGCGCGTGAGAACGGAATCAACATCGGAACGCGTCGCCGATACTGCTCGTACGACTCGCCGTGGAAGTGGACCAGATCGCGCTCCTCGAACTGAATGGCCACGAGGATGTAGCCCGTGGTCGCGATGGCGAACAGCAGGTGCGCGAACGTCATCTTCGGCGTCATCCAGAACGCGAACAACCATCCGACGTACAACGGATGCCGCACGAGCCGATACGGTCCCGGCGTCCGGAACGTCAGCGCCGTGTACGGCCTGTCGCGAAGCGCGAGCCAGACCTGGCGAAGCCCGAACAGGTCGAAGTGGTTGATGAGAAACGTCGACACCAGCAGGAGCGTCCAGCCGAAGCCGAAGAGCGACCAGAGGATCGTGCGCCCGAGAGGGTCGCTCACCGACCAGACCACGCCGCCCAGCGGCCGCCATTGCCAGAACAACACGATCAGCGCGAGGCTCGAGAACAACACGTAGGTCGACCGTTCGATCGGCTTCGGCACGATGCGCGTCCAGCGTTCCTTGAAACCCCTCCGCGCCATGACGCTGTGCTGTACCGCAAAAAGCATCAGCAGCCCGGCATCGATGGCAATGCCGATCGCCAGCGGGCCGGTGCTCGGACCGTCGAGCGTTGCCGGCACGACAAAGCCGCCGATGAAGCCGATCGCATAGAGGAACGTGGCAAAGAAGACGGCGTAGCAAACAACGCCGTAGACGAAAAACGCGACTCGCTTGAGCATGTTCGTTCTCCTTGTCAGTGATTCGCGGTCTCGGCAACTCGCTGTGCGGCGAGCCGTCGGCCGATCGCGGCGATGGCTTCGAACGTGGCGTCGATGTCTTCCTCGACCGTGCGATGCGAACAGATCGACATCCGCAGCGCGATTCGCCCGCGGATGCGCGTCGTCATCAGCAACGCCAATCCGCTCCGTTGAATCTCCTCGGCGATGTCGCAGTTCAGGCGGTCGATCCACTCCGCCGCCTCTTCCGCATCGGCCAGCGCCGAGGGCACGAAACGGAACGAATAGATCGACAACACGGGCTCGTGAAGAACTTCAAAATCGGGGTGATCGCGAACCAGCGCGTGAAGCCGGTGCGCCAAGCCAATGTTCTTCGCGATCAACGCGCGCACGCCGGACGCGCCGAAGAAGCGGAGAACCATCCACACCTTCAGCGCACGAAAGCCGCGCGACATCTGCGGGCCATACTCGAGGAAATCGAAATCGTGCTCGTGTCTGTCGAGCGATTCGCGCAGATACGGCGCGGTGATCGAGAATGCGCGCCGCAACCGCTCGGCGTGCCGAACCAAAACCACGCCGCAATCGTTCGGCACACCCAGCCACTTGTGCGCGTCGAACGAAAGCGAGTCGGCGCGTGCGAGGCCGTGGAAACGACTCGCGGTCTCCGGCAATGCCGCCGCGAGCAATCCGATCGCGCCGTCGCCGTGAAGCCACACACCGTGTTTCTCGCAGACGTCGGCCAGCGCATCGATCGGATCGACGGCGCCGACGTTCACCGATCCCAGTTGCGCGACGACGCAGAACGGAAGATCGCCGCGAGCGCGATCCTCGGTGATCATTCGATCGAGCGCTTCCGGATCGATCGTGAAGTCGGCGCGGCTGGGAACGAGACGGACCGACTCGCGGCCGAGGTTGAGCATGTCGGCGACACGCGTCACGGAGATGTGGCCCTCGTGATCCGACATGTAGAGGAGAAAACGCCCGAGGCGCGCGCGATCCTGCAGACCGTGTGGCGTGGAGTCGTACGGCGCCACGTGGCGAAGCGCGGTGAGGATCGCGGTGAAGTTCGCCATCGTGCCGCCGGAGACGAGGATGCCGCCCGCATCCTCGGCATATCCGACGAATTCCGCGATCCAGCGCAACACCTGGCGCTCGATCTCCGTCGCAGCCGGCCCGAGCTTCCACGCTCCCGCGTTCGTATTCACCGCCGCCGCGAGCGCCTCGGCGAAGACGCCGATCATTGGTCCCGATCCGTTGACGAACGCGAAGTGGCGCGGCGAGCCGATCGCCGTCAGCAGCGGCACGACGCGCTCGCGCCAATCGGCGAGGAGCACTTCGGCCGGCTCGCCATATTCAGCGAAGTCGTCCATGAACCGCGCCGCGACTTCCGCGCGAGTGGTGCGCGGAAGCACCGGCCGCGCATCGAGGCGCTCGTGATACGCCGCGATCGCGTCGATGACCTGATGGCCGACGCGGCGGAATTCTTCGAGATCGACATCCCCTGGTTTGATCATGCTGTAAGGATCGTTGCCGCGCGCATCGGCGGCCATGGGACGGATGTCCCGGTAGGACTAGAATCGTCGGCATCCGGCGGGACGAATGTCCCGAGTTGCGATGCCCATCGACAACGAGCCACGCCAGCGGATCCGCTATCTACGTACGCGCGACGGAGTTCAACTCGCGTGGGCCGAGGCGGGAGCGGGACCGCTCCTGGTGAAAGCCGCGAACTGGCTCACCCATCTCGAGTTCGAATGGGAGAGTCCCGTCTGGTCCCATTGGATCCGTTTCTTCAGCAGGCACTTCCGGTTCGTTCGCTACGACGAGCGTGGATGCGGAATGACGGACTGGGACGTCGCCGAGCTCTCGTTGGAACGCTGGGTCGATGATCTGGAGGACGTCGTCGAAGCGTCCGCACCGCGCGATCCGGTTGCTTTGCTCGGAATCTCGCATGGCGCCGCGGCGTGTCTCGGCTACGCCGTGCGGCATCCGGAACGCGTTTCACGCATGATCCTTTACGGCGGTTACGCGCGAGGCTACTCGCACCGCGGCGATCCCGAGGCGGAGCGCGAGTATCGCGCGATCAGCGATCTGTTCGAGATCGGATGGGGGAAGGAGAACCCGGCCTTCCATCAGGTCTTCACCTCGCGCTTCATTCCCGGAGGGACTCCGGAGCAGTTGTCGTGGTTCAACGATTTGTGCAGAAAGACGATCGCCCCGGGGATGGCGCGGCGTCTGTTGGAGATGCGGGGGAACCTGAACGTCGTGGACCTGTTGGAGCAGGTCCGCGTCCCGACGCTGGTGATCCACGGGCGACAGGACGCCGTCGTCCCGCTCGCGGAAGGCCGCCTTCTCGCGTCTGCAATCCCCGGAGCGCAGTTCGTCGAGCTCGACTCGAAGAATCACGTGCTGCTCGAGAACGAGCCGGCCTGGACGCGCTTCCAACAGGTCGCTCTCGAGTTTCTTGGCGTGCCGGCCGCTTCCGCTGGTGAAGACGCCGCCTTCGCCTCGCTCTCGCCGCGCGAGCGGGAAGTGCTGGCGCTGATCAGTGAAGGACTGGCGAATGCGGAGATCGGCGAGCGCCTCTCCATCAGCGAGAAGACGGTGCGCAATCACATCTCGAATCTGTTCGACAAACTCGGCGTCTGGACGCGCGCGCAGGCAATGGTGTTCGCGCGCGATCGCGGTTTCCGGATGTAGGGCGGGCTTCAGCCCGCCTCCTCGGGCGAACGGACCTGCAGCGTAAACCGCGCCGTCTTACCGGGGGGCGGGCTGAAGCCACGCCCTACGTCTACAGCTCGGCCCAGCGCCTCAATAGATTGTGATAGACGCCGGTGAGCTGGAGCGTGGAGGCGTGCTCCGGGTAATCGCCTCCGAGGCGCTGAATCGAGAGATCGAGATCGAAGAGCAGCGTGCGTTTTCCGTCATCGCGGACCATGCTCTGAATCCAGAAGAACGACGACACGCGCGCGCCGCGCCTCACCGGCCGCACGTGATGCAAGCTACTCGCGGGATAGAGAATCAGATTCCCCGCGGCGAGCTTCACCGATTGCACACCGAACGTATCTTCGATCACCAGCTCGCCGCCGTCGTATTCGTCGGGCTCCGACAGAAAGAGCGTCGCCGAAAGATCGGTGCGCAATTGATGCGCGGTCCCGGCCACCTGACGCACCGCGTTGTCGACGTGCGCAGCGAACGACTGCCCACCGCAGTAGCGATTGAACAGTGGCGGAAAGACGTGCAGCGGCAGAGCGGCGGAACGGAACAACGGATTCCGTGCGAGCGCCGTCACGATCGCGTCGCCTACTTCGCGCGCGGCGGGATGGCTCTCCGGAATCTGCTCGTTGTCCTTCGCGCGCGCCGATTGATGCCCCGCCGTGACGCGGCCGTCGACCCATTCTGCCGCGTCGAGAATCGCGCGCGCCTCGCGCACCTGAGCGCTCGTCAAAATGTCCGGAATCTGCAGCAGCATCAGAAACCGATCTCCGCGTTGACGACGACCGAACGCCCCGGACCCGGGATGTAGTGACCTCCGCCGACGCGATCGACGTAGGTCTCATCCGCGAGATTGTTGACGTTCAAACGCAGCGTGAGCGCACGCGACACTTCATAAAAAGCCATCGCGTTGAGAAGCCAGTAGCACGGCACCTCCGCTGTGTTCGTCGCGTTCCGAAACACGGAGTCCATGTATTGCACACCCGCGCCGATGCTGAAGCCACGCGGCAGGCGGCCTTCAGTCCAGGCGTTGAAGGAATTCTCGGGCACGAATGCGAGCGCCGCTCCCTGTTCGAGGGGATTGGCCGATGCGACGAACTCGCTGTCGAGATGCGCAAACGACGTCAACACCGACCAGCGATCGGTAAGGTTGCCGGTGAGACCGAGCTCGAAGCCGTCCACGCGCTGCTCACCGTCCAGCACGAAAGGCTCCGTCGTCGCGCCGCGCGTGCGTGCATTCGTCTTTTCGGTTCGGAACAGCGCGGCCGTGGCAATCGCCCGCCCGCCGCCCATCTCCCACTTCGCGCCCACTTCGAGATTGCGACTCTTTTCCGGCGCGAGATTCACGTTGTTCGCGGAAGTCGGAACGTCCGACAAGCCCGCGCCTCCCGCCGCTGCTTCGACGGAGGGATTGAAGGAGGTCGCATGGCTTGCGTACACGCTCATGTTCGCGCGCGGCTTGAACACGATGCCGGAGCTCCAGCTCAACATCCGGTCGTCGCGTCCGAGGCGCGTTTGCACGCCGGTGGAAACATTGGTGAGCTCGTAGTCGACGTCGACGGAATCCCAACGCAGCCCCGCGGTCATTTCCCATCGGGATCCGAACTGCAGCGTGTCGAACGCATAGATGCCCGCGAGCGAAAGACTGGTGTCCTCGGGATTGCCATTGTTGACGGGCATGGGACCGAACGGACTCTGACGCGGATCGGGATTCGAGAGATTCGTCTGTGGTTGATTCGTCGTCTGCGACTGGCGACGAATGAACGTCGTCTCCCGTCCGATCTCCAAACCGGCAACGAGCGCGTGCTGTACGCCCGCGGTGCGAAGCAACCCGGTGACGCTGGTCTGATTCGTCAGCTGGCCCTGATCCATGAGGCGCTGCTGGAGCTGGCGATTGGGCGGACGCGGCGCGGTGATCGCGGAGTCGCGGTGATTGTCGTCCCAGCGGGAGATGTTGCGAAGCGTCCAGCCCTCGCGCAGATCGCGTTCGAAGGTCGCGGTCGCGGCGTCGCTGTCGACGTATTCGTAGTCGTAGCCTTCGAGGCCGTAGAAATTCGTTTGATCGACCTGCGGATCGGATTCGAACGCCGCCCATGGCAGGCCGTAGTCGGGAACGTTGTCCTGCGCGAGATGCTGATACGCGAGCATGAACCGCGACGGTTTGCCGATGCCGAACATGACCGACGGCGCGATACCCCAACTGCTGTTGTGAACCACGTCGCGGCCGGGCACGTCTGACGACGTGTACATCGCGGACATGCGCACCGCGGCGCCGGTGACCGAATCGAGCGGCGCATTGGAGTCGACCGTGACGCGCGAATAGCCGGCCTTGCCGCCGCCGAACGTCGCGCGTGTGAACGATTCCGGCTTCGGCGTCTTCGTGACGAGATTGATCGCGCCGCCGGTGCCGCCGCGTCCCGCGATGGCGCCCGACGGACCCTTCACCACTTCGACCTGCTCGAGATTGAAGGCGTCGCGTGTGTACGCACCGCTCTCGCGCACACCGTCGAGCAGGATGTCATTGCCCGCGCTGAATCCGCGCATGCTGAACGAGTCGCCCGAACACCGCCGCCGCCCTCCCCCGCCTGAAACGTGATGCCCGGCGTGTTGCGCAGCACGTCGCGCAGCGTCGTCGCGCCCTGCGCGAGAAAGACTTCATCGGGGATGACGGCGATCGTGCGCGGAGTGTCGAGCAACGGCCGCGTGAATTTCGGCGACGCGATCTCCGGTGCGGGCGCGGACACGTCGATCGAATCGGTCATTGTCGGCAGCGTGAGCACGGCCGCGCGACGTCCTGTGAAGCGATGCCGAACGCCGCTCTCGGACAACAATCGCTCGAGCGCCTCGGCATCCGACAACAAACCGTTCGCTCCGGGGCTTTGAAGCGACTCGAGCACGATGCGATCGAACTCGATGCGCACCGTCGTCCCGCTCGCCGCTTCGAAAGCACGGAGTGCCTCTGCAACCGATCCGGCCGGGATGTCGAATCGACGTAGCGGCAGTTGCGCCGTCGAACGCGCTCCGCCGTGATCGGCCGTGCCGGTGGGAGTCTGCGCGATCGCGAGCCGCGTCCCGAATGCCGAGCACGCGACCAGCGCGCCAACCGTCATCTTCCGAAGCTTTTTCGATCGACGTCCACTCATGCGTTGCTTTCCTCTTCCAAGAGTTGCGACGGCGCAGGTGCACCGCGAAGGGCGCGAGCGAAGCGGCGAAGGGCAAGCGCGAGTCCCGTGTAGACGAGGACCACGGCTGCAGCGGATGCGAACATCGCCAGGAACTGTCCGAGGACGCCTCCCGCTTCGCCGGTGTGAATCCAGCGCAGCCACGCGCGCGCCTGCTGACCGGCTTCCTGTCGTGCGTAGGTCTTGTGCTCGACCACGCGCGCCGTGCGCGGATCGATCATGAGTTGCGAGCGTTTGTCCGGTCGCGCGCCGTTGCCTTCGTCGATTGCGAACGAAACCGGCTCCTTCGAGGAGAGCGGCAACCGAACGGAGAGCGATTGCCAGCGCGGTGCGACGCGTGCGGTCTCGTTCCGGGCAACCGTCCATAGACGATCGAGCGTTGCGGGATCGAGCTTCCCGCTCCCGCGTTCATGGGCGGACTGTTGCCGCTTCGGTGGCGTGCTGCCGAAGGCGCGATACACGAGATTCGAGGCCCAGGGGTACGAGATCACGACCGCCGAGAAGACGATCGCGACGAGAGGAAGAAATGCCCAGACTCCGAGGACGTGGTGCCAGTTGAGATCGCGCGCGCGGCCTCGCAGACCGGAGCGGAAGAACATCGCATTGCGAAATCCTGTCCGCGTACGCCGGCGCGGAATCCAAATCAATAGACCGGAGAGAACGATGAAAAGAAAAACGAGATTGGCGGCGCCGTTGATGGCCCTGCCGCGCTCGCGGCCCTCGCCCGTCATCGCCAGCCAGCGATGAAGGTTCTCGTTTGCGTCGAAGAAAGCGCGCACTCCGGCCGCTCCGTCGCCGAGGACTGCGCCGGTGTATGGCTGCACGAAGAGCGTGCGTCCGCGGCCGAATGCGACGACCACCGGTACGGCCGGATCGGAGCGCATGATGAGATTCGACGGCTTCGCGTCGACGCCAGCAGCGGCCGTGGCGACAGCCACGATGCGCGAAGGCGGAAGCGGCGCAGACGAAATGCCCGCGGCGCTCACGCGGAGGTCGCGCTCGCTGAACGCGACGACCTGCCGCTCGAAAGCGAGCAGCACGCCGGTCATCGACATGAGCAGGATGATCAGGCCGGCCGTGACGCCGGCGGTCAGATGAAGCCAGAAGAGAATTTTGCGGAGAGTCGCTTTCAAGTGGGTTCTCTTTCTAATTGAGACGTTGTCTCAACAGAGGGCCGCGACGTTAATCGTCTCAATGGGGTTCGTCAAGTGCTGTGGAGTGCGGAGGCAGCGCCTCCGCTTTTATATTCGCGCGAATCGGAAAGCGGAGGCGCTGCCTCCGCACTCCATAGTCTTTACGCTCGGGCCTCGACGGCGTTCGCGATCTCGCCGATCGACACGGGCCGCCGCATCACCGCGGCCCACGTCCGTTCCGGAAGTTCGTTGATTTCCGGCGTGCCGGCGATGATCAGTACCGGAACGCCGATGTCGTGCAAACGCTCGACGAGCCGCGTCGGCTGTCCGCGCAAGTCGACGACGATCACGTTCGGTGGACGCAACAGCAACGACTCGATCGCGTCGCCGACCGTTTCGTAACCGACGGCGTCGAACCCCCGTTCGATGAGCTCCGCGCGGAGCATGGCCCGCGGCCACTGATCCACGTCGATGATCCAGACCACCTTGCGCTCAATCAAGTGGGTCACTCAATGCCTCGAGGGTCAGCTCGTGCCCCGCGTTTCGGCCTCTTAAGGGTCAACAAAGCTACCAAAAGCCCTTAAATACAGGCTTTACCGACGGCACAAATCTTGATGTAGCCGGGCAGTTCCTCGTCCCAAAAGTTCAAAAAAGTTGCACGAAGGGAAGTCTTGTGAAGAAAACCTTGAGCCTCCTGGCAGTTGTGTTTTTCCTTGCGGCGACGTTCGCAAACGCCGCACCCAAGTTCCCCACCCTCGAAGATCAGCTGAAAGCCGCCCACGCCAAGAAGGGAAGCGCCCTCGAAAAGCTGATCAAAGACAACCAGGACTTCGGGAAACTCAAAGACAAAGACGCGAACGACAAGATCGTTCCGCCTTGGCTGAAGGTCTACTGGCGCAAGGGCCACCCTGAGGTCAACTACGACAACGAGAAGGACCCGACCGGCGGCTATCCGCACGTCCTGAAGGAAGTCCTCGAGTGGATGATGACCCACCAGGACCTCAAGCCGGGAAATGCCGACGCGTCCATGTCGCCGGGATACGAGTTCGGGGATCGCGACGAGGAAACGAACCTCACCTCCGGCGCGCGGTCGGGCCGCATCGCAGCTCAAGACGCAACCGCGGGAACCAACGTCCGCACGTCCGGCCTGCAGACGGCCTCCCGCAGCGAGTCGGACATCCGCGTCAACTACTGGGACGCGACCAAGATCATCGCCGGATCGAACAACATCGGCGGTTCCGGCGCGCAGGGCATGTACTACTCCGCGGACAGCGGCGTGACATGGGGGCAGACGACCCTCCCGATCGTCAGCGGCGACTCCTTCCACTCCGACCCGACCGTCGACTGGAGCTCGGACGGCACGGCGTGGTCCACCACAATGGGCATCAACGGCAACGTCCTGAAGGTCCAGTCGTACCGGTCCACCAACGGCGGCGCGACGTGGATCTTCGACGGCACCGTCTCCGGCAGCCAGACGAACACCGACAAGCAGATGCAGTGGATCGACCACAGCGCATCTTCGGCGTATGCGAACAACAACTATGTGATCTGGCACAACGGAGCTCCGGCGTACATGAACCGCCGCACCTCCTCGGGCTGGGGTACTCCGATCAAGGTCAGCGGCACCGAGACGACCGGGACGGCGATCGGCTCCGACGTGAAGACCAACGCTTCCGGCGATGTCTTCGGCTTCTATCCCGACACCGGCTCGCGCGGCATCTACATCGTGAAATCGACGAACGGCGGCACGAGCTACACCACCCCGGTGAAGATCGTCACCACCTACGACTCCTATGACATCGGCGTGCCGGCGTTCGCCAATCGCCGCATCCTTCTCTACGTCTCGGGCGGCGCGTATCGCAACGGCACGACGAATCATGTTTACGCTCTCTGGGCCGACCTCTCGGGCGACTCCGGCTGCACGGCGGAGGCGAACGAGCCCGGCACCAGCACGAGCTCGACGTGCAAGACGCGCATCTGGTTCTCGCGATCCACGGACGGCGGCACGACCTGGAGCGCGCGAACGAAGATCAACAACCAGAGCGGCCTGAATGACCAGTTCAACCCGTTCATCGCCGTCGACGAGACCAACGGAAACCTCGGCGCGATCTACTACGACACCGTCGCCGACGCGGGCCGAAAGAAAGTCGACGTCTACTACCAGATGTCGACCGACGGCGGCGTGACGTGGGCCGCGCCGGTCAAGGTCACGACGGCCATGACCGACGAGACGATCTCCGGCGCCGATTCCGGCAACCAGTTCGGCGACTACAACAGCCTCTCGGGCTACGGCAACGCGTTCTTCCCCTCCTGGACGGACCGCCGCAACAACGCGAAAGAAGAGATCTGGACGGCGAAGATCACGACGTCGTCCACCCCGACGTACTCGATCTCGGGCAACGCGGGGACGACAGGCGCGACGCTCTCCACCGGCGCGGCTTCCGCGACCAGCGACGCCTCGAGCAACTACACGATCGCCGGCCTCGCAGCGGGCAACTACACCGTAACGCCCAGCAAGAGCGGTTGTACGTTCTCGCCCGCATCGAGCGCGGTGACCATCACCGCGTCCAATGTTACCGGTGTCAACTTCACCGCGTCGTGCACCACACCGACGTTCTCGATCAGCGGTAACGTAGGAACCTCGGGCGCCACCGTTACCGCCGGCGCCCAATCGACCACGAGCGACGGCTCGAACAACTACGCCATGTCGGGCTTCGTGGCCGGAACTTACACCGTCACGCCGAGCAAGTCGGGGTGCACGTTCTCGCCCGCGTCGAGCTCAGTGACGATCTCCTCGGCGAACGTCACCGCGAACTTCACGGCGTCGTGCGGCAGCGGCGATACGCAGCTCACGAGCGGCGTTGCCGTGACCGGCCAGAGCGTGGCCCAGGGAGCGTGGAAGTATTACTACATCACCGTCCCGTCGGGCGCGACGAACCTGACGTTCGCCACGACCAGCGCAACCGGCGACGTCGACATCTATACGCAGTCCGGTGCAAAGCCCACATCCAGCACCTATATCTGCCGCCCGTATACGTCGTCCGGAAACGAGACTTGCTCGGCCACGAATCCGGCCGCGGGCACGTGGTGGCTCGGCGTGTACGGCTATGCCGCGGGTAGCTTCACCGTCACCGGCACGGTGACCACTCCGGCAGCCACATACTCGATCTCCGGCAACGCCGGAACATCGGGCGCGTCGCTCACAGCAGGATCGGCATCCGCCACCAGCGACGCCTCGGGCAACTACACGCTTTCCGCCCTCGCGGCCGGAAACTACACCGTGACGCCGAGTAAATCGGGTTGCACCTTCTCACCCGCTTCCAGCGCGGTGACCATCACCGCGTCGAATGTTACCGGCGTTAACTTCACCGCCTCATGCGGCAGCGGCGACACCCAGCTCACGAGCGGCGTCCCGGTCACCGGCCAGAGCGTGGCGCAGGGCGCGTGGAAGTATTACTACATCACCGTTCCGTCAGGCGCGACGAACCTGACGCTCGTAACGTCGAGCGCCACGGGCGACGTCGACATCTACACGCAGGTCGGTGCGAAGCCAACGTCCAGCACCTATGTTTGCCGCCCCTACACCGCGTCAGGCAACGAGAGCTGCTCGGCCGCCAATCCAGCCGCCGGCACGTGGTGGCTCGGCGTTTACGGCTATGCCGCCGGCACCGTCACCGTGACCGGCACCGTGACGACGTCCAGCGGATCGACGCTCTTCACGAACAGCTTCGACAGCGGCACTGGCTGGGCCACCGCGCAGGTCTCCGGCACCGCCGGCGCGTGGACAGTCGTCGCGTCGGGGACGAATCCGACCGTGGCCCCGCATGGGGGCAGCGCCATCGCGAAGTTCAATTCATACAACGCCGCGAGCGGCTCGCAGACGCGCATCTACCAGACGACCGGCTTCGCAATCCCGGGCTCGGCCACGACAGCCACGCTGAAGTTCTGGATGTATCACGACACCGGCTACACGTCCTCCGCCGACCGCGTGCAGGTGCAGGTCTCGACCGGCACCTGGGCAAACGTCGGAACCGCCGTCAACCGCTACGACGGATCGACGGGCTGGAAGCAGCACACCATCGACCTCACCGCGTACAAAGGAACGACCGTCCAACTCGGCTTCCTCGGCATCAGCGCCTACGGCAACAACGTGTTCCTCGACGACGTGATCGTCACGACACCGTAAACGCCACATCGCAGAGGAGGAGGGCTCACGCCCTCCTCCTCATATGTGGAGTGCGGCAGCGATGAGCTGCCGCTTTCCATCGCCGCAGCGCCGCGGCCCCCGCCCGCGGCAGCTCGACGCTGCCGCTAAGGACAGCGGCGACTCGTCGTCGCCGCACTCCACATGCCCTCATCCGGTCTGGTCCACGACCTTTGCGTCGGGCGCATTTGCTGCCACGGACTTGATGCCGTTCTCCATTCCGGCCGCCGACGAGTACATCTCGCTGGTGCCAAGGACCTGCCCGTTCGTGGCGGTCAGCACGAAGTAAGGGCTGCCGTCCTTCGCCTTCTTGCGCGTGAAACGCGCGTCGTCCTGCGAGTTCTTGCGTACGGATTCGATGCCGTTGAGCGCACTGGCCTTCGCCTCGTAGCTCTCGCTGGTCAGGATGATCTCGTTGTTTCCGGCGCGAAGGTTGAAGCGAACCTTTCCCGAGCTTCCCGCGGTGACGACAAAAGAACCGGCCATGACTGATCTCCTTTGGTCCGGAAGTATATCGACACCCTCGGCGGTGGCGTGCCGGTTACTCTCGCCGCTTGATCGCTGCCCAAAACACCACCGGCGCCGCGATCACCGTCGACAGCACCGCCACGTGCCGGCTGCGCGTCCGATCTTTCTCTGTCGCAATCCGACCGGGAGTGTACTTCCCGGCCCAGGTGAGGCCGGTCGTCTCGGTCCAGACGACCATGATCCATGGCACCACCATGAAGAGGATCGCGATCATCAGGATCTTGCCGTAGAGTTCCTTTCGCTTCACCTTGTCCATCAGGATAATTCTCCACCGGTTGACCGCTGAATGGCCATTCATTCATACTGGCGCGAAACCTGTAAAAGCAACCCAAGCTGCAAGGAGCAACATCATGGCGGAAGTGAAGACCCAGGGCGCCGTCGAAGCGATGGAGGTGGCCGAAGCCTCGCGCGAGACTGAGTGGGAAAAGCCCTCGTTCGTCGGCGATCTCTTTCTCGGCAAGGTGAATTTCGACCTCATTCATCCCTTCCCGGAACAGCCGGCTGCGGACAAGGCCGAGGCGGACGAGTTCCTGGCGACGCTGGGGCGCTTCCTCGCGGAGAACGTCGACGCTGACGAGATCGACCGCAAGGGCGAATACGACTACGAGCTCTTCAAGGGCTTCGCCGAGATGGGCGCGTGGGGAATGAAGATCCCGAAAGAGTACGGCGGCCTCGGATTCAGCGCGACGAACTACAACCGCGCGATCGGTCTCGTCGCGACGTGGTGCGCGTCGAGCGTGGCCTGGCTCTCCGCGCATCAGTCGATCGGTGTGCCACAGCCGCTGAAGCTGTTCGGCACCGAGGAGCAGAAGAAGAAGTATCTGCCGCGCCTCGCGGCCGGCGCGATCTCCGCGTTCGCGCTCACGGAGCCGGGCGTCGGATCCGATCCCGCGAAGATGCAGACGACCGCGACGCCGACTCCGGACGGCAAGGGCTGGATCCTCAACGGCGAGAAGCTGTGGTGCACGAACGGCCTCAAGGCCGAGGTCATCGTGGTGATGGCGCAGACGCCGCCGAAGGTCGTCAAAGGAAAAGAGAAGAAGCAGATCTCGGCCTTCATCCTGGAGATGGACACGCCGGGCGTCGAGATCGCGCACCGCTGCCAGTTCATGGGCCTGCGCGGCATCGGCAACGTGCTCATTCGCTTCAAGGACGTCTTCATCCCGAAGGAGAACCTCCTCTGGGGCGAAGGCCTCGGACTGAAGCTCGCGCTGATCACGCTGAACACGGGACGCCTGACGATCCCCGCGGGCTGCGCGGCCGGCGCTCGCCGCATGCTCGAGATCGCGCGCGACTGGGTGAACGAGCGCGTGCAGTGGGGCCTGCCGATCGGCAAGCACGAAGCGGTCGCGGCGAAGCTCGCGTGGATGGCCTCCCACACGATGGCCATGGAAGCGATCGTGTGGCTGACCTCCGGACTCGCCGATCGCGGCGACGTCGATCTCCGCCTCGAAGCGGCGATGGCGAAGCTGTTCAACACCGAGGTGGCGTGGAAGTGCGTCGATGAGCTGGTGCAGATCCGCGGCGGACGCGGATTCGAGACCGGACCTTCACTCGAAGCACGCGGCGAGAAGGGCTACGCGGTCGAGCGGATCATGCGCGACATGCGCATCAACCGCATCTTCGAAGGCACGAGCGAGATCCAGCATCTCTTCATCGCCCGCGAGGCGGTCGATCCGCACATGAAACGCGGCTACAAGATCCTCCTGCCCGAGACGCCGACGGCGGAGAAGGTCTCGGCCGCGGCGAAAGCGGGCGCGTTCTACGCGACCTGGTATCCGACGAAGTTCATGGGCTGGAGCCGCTTCCCGAAACATGGTGAGTTCGGACGCCTGGCCACGCACGTCGGCTATATCGAGCGGCAGTCACGGCACGTCGCGCGCTCGATCTTCCACGCGATGATGCGCTTCCAGGCGAAGCTGGAGCGGAAGCAGATGGTGCTCTTCCGCATCGTGGACATCGGCACGGACCTTTTCGCGATGTCGGCGACGATCAGCTACGCGGCGATGCTGGCGAAGAAGGGCGAGAAGAACGCGCTCGAGCTGGCGGATCTCTTCTGCCGCGAGGCGCGCCAGCGCATCGACCAGAACTTCCGGACGCTCTTCGATAATCACGACGAGCTCGCGTACAAGGTCGTGCAGAAGCTGATGAAGGGCGAATACGAATGGCTGGAAGGCCAGCTCGTGCAGCCGATGGTGCCGACCGCGGAGCAGGTGGAAGAGGCGATCCGGCAACTGGCGTAGACGTTTGTGGAGTGCGGCAACGATGAGTTGCCGCTGTTCTTTGCGGCAGCGTCGAGCTGCCGCTTTTCTTTTCAGGCCACGCGGGGCCGCAGCTCGACGCTGCGGCGATGGAAAGCGGCAACTAACCGTTGCCGCACTCCAAATCAGCCGCGGATCTTTTCTTCGTCGTCCACCGTTTCATGGCCGGCGTAGGACTTCCCGAGGCATTCACCGCAAATCAGCGACGCCGAGTTCGCGCCGGGGCGCGGCACCCAGCCGTCGCGGTGCACGGCCTCACCGAAACAGCGCGTGTACTCCTCGGGGATCTCGCCGACGATCTCGCGCGTGAGGTCGCATTCGCCGCACTTCAGTAGAACACGACCCTCCATTCATTTCTCTCCCGCCGCCGGGAACACCGGCGTGATGTCGACGGGGATGTCCGTCAGCTTCGCGGTCGTGGATTCGATCTCGGGTGTCGACACGCCGTACTTCGTCAGCAAGCGTTGCGCCCGTGCGTAGTCGCCCGTCGCCTGCAGCATGAGCAACTCGTTGGCCAGCGACTCGATCCCGGAACGCATCTTCGCGAAGTCGACCGTGAACGTTCCATCGCCCTTTGGCATGATCGCGCCCTTTTCGCGCAGCCAGTTCCACTGCACGGCCGTGCCGCGGCCGTGGGCCTCGTCGATGCCGAACCTCATCGAACGGAAGTGCAGGCCGGCGTAGGTCGCGTAGAGCTGCTGTTCGTTGAAGGTCGACAGGAGCTTGTGGTCGATGGCGTAGAGGATGTTCCAGACGCCGAGGACGTCGGCTTTGCATTCTTCGATCGCGGAATACGAATCTTTGAGAAGGAAGCGCACGTCCACGCGCTCGCCGTTCGGCTGCTTGATGAGACCCGGTCCGAGTCCGTGCGAGAGCTCGTGGAAGAGGACGAAGTTGAAGTACGCGTCGAAGTTCAGGAGATTGCGCTGCGCGGGATCGAGCACGCGCATCGCGATCGGCGAGCCGCTCATGCGGTACTTCGCGTCCATCACATTCTTGAGCAGGACCTTCTTCGATCCCTTCTGCTCGCGCACGACTTCGTCGTTAGGCAGATTGAACGCCGCGGTCTGCACGCCGCGGCGCGCGTCGCCTGCGGTGTACAGCTCCTGCACCACGCGGATTGGCGACTCCGTGCCGCGGTTCGGGTTCTTGTGCTCGTCGGGAATCGGAAGATTGCGCTCCATCGCCGGCAGATGCTGCGCGTAAACCGCGAGCTTTTCCGTCTCCGGACGATCGACGACGGTGATGAACGACTGGAACGCGGCCTTCCAGTTGAAGAGCGCATCCTCGTAGACCTCGTACGGTCCGATCACGACCTCGAGCGGTCCGTTGAGATCCATCCAGGCAATGTCGCTCTCGCGATAGTTGTCCTTCATCAATGCGTCGGCGAGCTTCGTGAGGTAATTGCGCATCGACGGGTTGTTCGTCAACGCCGCCGCCTCGCGAAGCTTCGCCACCGCGGGCTCGAGTTGTTCGCGGTAGTGCACGGAGTACGGAATGGTGACGAGCTTGTCGCCCTCACGGCGCACGACGCTGAAGAGTCCCTGCAGCGCGTCTTTCTGATCAGGATGCGCGGCGATGTAGCGCTCCATCTCTTCCTTGGTGATGTCCGCCGGATAGAACGCCGCTCCTTCCGGCTTGTGTCCCGCGGGGCCGAACGGAGCGACGAACGGCTCGTCTTTCGCGAGACGATCCCATCGCCCCCTGTTCGCAAGGAAGTACTCATATCCCGCGCGATTGCGATTGGAGCTCGATGCCTGGGCCTCGAGCCGCGTGCGGTAGTCGGGGTTCTCCTCGGAGACCTGGCGCCAGTAGATCTCGTCAATGAACGTCGACGCCTCGATCAGCTTCGCAACGACCTGCCGCTCGTTGTCATTGAGCAACGTTCGGTCATAGTCGATGACCGTCTTCGGCAACTGACGCAAGCGGTTCTCGACGTCTGAAACGACTTCGAGGCTCGCCGCGGATGAAGCGGTGGTGGTGGTGGCGGTGTCGGTTTGCGTCTGTACGGTCTCTCGGCAAGCGAGCGGAAGAATGGCGGCGAGGACGAGGAGAAGTTTCTTCATGGCGTCGGAATTCTATGCAATCACTGGGCATGGTATCGTCCCCCGCGACGTGATCATCGAGTGTCCGGGGTGCCAGTCGAAGTACCAGTACGACGAGGAGCGCTTCGAGCGTAAGCCGTCGAAGAAGATCAAGTGCGCGCGCTGCCAGCAGATCTTCGAGATCCAGAATCCCGCGTTTGAAGTGCGTCAGCCGGCAGCGGTACATGTCGGCGAAAAGACCTATACAGGGCGGCCGGACGCGAAGGCGCGCGTTCCGGAGTCGACGGAGCAGTCGACGATCCCTGAACGCAATACGGGGAAGACGGAAGCGCTGCAGCTCCCCGAGGGCAAGCGTCTCTCGCTGGCCATTCTCGAAGGTCCGGACGCCGGCAGCGTCTACCGCATCGATAAGCCGCGCGTGACGATCGGCCGCGCGAACGCGGACCTCACGCTCAACGACAGCGAGGCCTCTCGCGCGCACGCCGCCGTCGAGATCCGCGACGCGCTCTTCACGCTCACCGACCTCGGATCGACGAACGGCACGCTCATCGGCGGCGACCGGATCGATGGCGCGGTGGAGCTGGGCGACAAAAGCGAGTTCCAGGTCGGCACGACGACGCTCATGCTGATCGTGACGGAAGACCATTGAGTGAGCTCGCGACTCTCTACCGCCACAGACAACTGATCGCCGCGTTGACCGCGCGCGATCTGAAGGCGCGCTACCGCGGCTCGCTCCTCGGCTATTTCTGGTCGCTCGCCAATCCGCTGCTGCTGCTCGCGGTCTACACGCTCGTGTTCACGAAGTTCTTTCCGCAGCAGGTCGTGCAGCCGTATCCGCTGTTCCTCTTCGCCGGAATTCTGCCGTGGACGTTCTTCGCCGCGGCGACCCTCGAATCGACGACGTCGATCTCGTCGAACGCGGGGTTGATCAAGAAGGTGATGTTCCCGGCCGAGGCGCTGCCACTCGTGGTGGTGCTGTCGCATCTCGTGCACTTCGCGCTGGCAATCCCGATCCTGCTCACGGCCATCGGCATCTTCGCGCTGATGGGGAAGTTCACGCTGAGCTCGACGATGCTCCTCGCGCCGGTTTTGATGCTGCTGCAGACGATGTTCATCGCCGGAATCGCGATGACGGTGTCGTCGGCGTCGGTGCTCTTCCGCGACTTGCGGGACATCGTCGCGAACCTCATGCAGCTCGGCTTCTTCGTCACGCCGATCATCTATCTGATCGACAACGTCCAGTCGCGCACGCTGCGGGCGTTGCTGCGAATCAATCCGATGACGCCGTTCGTCGTCGCGTATCAGGACATTTTCTTTTTCGGAAGGCTGCCGAATTTGTCGGATAGCGTGCTGATCGTGACGTATGCGTTCGGGTCGTTGATGATGGGGTTCTTCGTTTTCGAGAGGTTGCGGGACACGTTGGCGGAGGCGATCTAACACGCGTCGCGCGTCCCCCGGCTGAAGCCGGGGGAACGGGGTGCGATTCAGCGTTCCAACGTTACCGATGCCCAGAGGCTGTCCCAGTCGTAGTCCGCGCCCTTAGGAGCCGGGAGGACGTGGACGGTCTTGATGAGCCAGACGCCCTTGCCGAGGTCGAACTTCACGCGGCCTTCTCGGTCCGTGCGTGCGGCGAGGTGGCGACCGTCGCGAGAGATCGCGGCCACGTAGGCGTTTGCGAAGGGTTTCTGTTCGTACAGAACGCGCACGACGTTTCCGTCGATCAGGATCTCGAACGGAAAGCCCAAGGGAGCTGCATCGTCGCCGGGTCCGACGATGGATTTGGCGAAACGCGAGAAGTGTTCGCGCTGAGCGCCGTCTCCGCGCGGGTGAATGTACTCGATGCCTTCTTCGCGGAGGAACTGCTCGAACTTCGCGCGTGAGATCTGGTGCGGATACGGCTTGCCGCGATAGCCGATGACCGCGGTGCCGCTCCGTTCGATGCGGACGATGCCCGCGGGATCGCGATCTTCGAATCCCGCCACCGGCCGTTCGCCCTCGGCATCGCGCACGATGAACGATTCGATGCGCGGCGTCCGCCGCGGCACGCTCTCGCCGGTGAAGTTCTCTCCGACGCGCAGCGACGCCGTGATCGTCGACGATGCTGACGGACGAAACGTCGACGGCTCGATCCAGAAGTCGTGCGCGCCCGCAATGGGCGCGCACGCAAGAAGAATCAGCAGAGCCGC